>Ga0233425_10001717_pt1 | contig 47049 bp, 46 predicted proteins | sample Watercolumn_Towu_2_FD_181712 | JGI IMG/M metagenome (GOLD analysis project Ga0233425, IMG submission 181712) | Freshwater microbial communities from Lake Towuti, South Sulawesi, Indonesia - Watercolumn_Towuti2014_140_MG | ecosystem: Environmental > Aquatic > Freshwater > Lake | place...
TACCGCGCACTGGTCGCGACCGGCCGGCGAACGAGCCGCCGCCGCGTCGCGCGTCTCATGCGCGAGGCGGGCCTGCGGGCGCGCGCGACGAAACTCTATCGGCGCCTCCCCGGCCTGCACGGCTTCTTCACCAGCATCCCGAATCGCCAGCTCGATCGCCTCGCCACCGCGCCGGATCAGGTGTGGGTCGGCGACATCACGTACCTGAAAGTCGCCGGCACGTGGCGCTACCTGGCCGTCGTCATGGATCGCTACTCACGGCGGATCCTCGGCTGGAGCCTCGGCACGACCAGAGACACCCGGCTCACGCTGGCCGCGCTCAATCGCGCCGTCTTCCATCGACGTCCACGCCCGGGCGTGATCTTCCACAGCGACCGCGGGATCGAGTATGCGGCCCACGTCTTTCGCAATCGGCTCGCCGCTCTTGGCTTCGTGCAGAGCATGAACCGCCCGCGCGAGATTACCGACAACGCGCACATGGAGTCGTTCTTTCACTCGATGAAGAGCGACGTCGTTCATGGCGTTCGCTTTGTCGACGAGACGCAGCTGGTCCGCGCGATCCGCAGCTACATCCCGTACTACAACAGTGTGCGGCTGCACTCAGGCATCGGCTACTCTTCACCGGTCGCCTATGAGGCGCGAGCAACGTGACCGAATCGCGTGTCTACGAAACCGAGGGAAGATCCCGGCCTGCGGCCGCGGCTGATACCTGCGTTATGCGTACAAGGCAGGCAGAGGCGTGAGGTAGGCTCGGCAAGGGTTTAGCGTTTGCACATTCCGAACGCGGATCGCGCGGTAATCGAATCGGCGAAGCTGTACGCGTACCTGCTCTCGCGGAATCACCCTATCGGTCGGTTCAAGGCGACATTCTTCCTCACGCTCGGATACTCGTCGGACAACTGGCAGCAGATGGAGGCGGATCTACGACGCCAGCCATCGGGACGTTCAGCAGAGGTGGTGAGCGTCTGGGTTGTGCGCACCGGCGAGGATTTTCCCCGATTCGTGACGGCATATCCGGGGGGCTGAAGATGACGTATCGGGTCTCGACACCGTCGTCCTTGATCGCGATCTACCTGATCACGGGCTTCGCAAAGGTGACCTGGGTGCGGTCGTGGAAGTCTACGAGCCCGAGAACCGCGGCGTTGCTGACGCTCACTACTCGCGACGTCCGCCAGGTCGGCGACGACGACCTCGTCTCTGTACGACCGTCCTCGCGGCCGGTGTGAATGTCGACGGATAACGAACCGCTTCAGCGGACCGGCTACACCGGCCGCTGAGCGCGTGCATTCGATCGGGGAGATGCTTCTGAAGTCTGATGTGACTGCCCGTTTGCCGCACGACGACCCATCAACCCCGTTGAAGTGCACGAATGATGCTCCAGAGCAACGAGTCGGGACCTTGCTCACATCGTGAGTTCGATCACGCGAGCGTCGGGAGGTAGCTGGGAGTCGTCTTCTGTGGGTTCGAGATGCAATTCGATTGCCTCCCGGATATTGGCAAGGGTCTGGTCCTCGGTCTCGCCCTCACTGATACATCCTGAAAGTGCAGGGACGTAGGCCGAGAATCCGCCGTCCTCACTTCTCTCAAGAACGACCTTCAGCCTCATGGACCCTTACTTTCGCCCGGATTGTTTCACGCCGGCTTCTTGCAGATGACGTTCAGGAGCGCCTGGCGCTTTTCCTCGCGCACCACCTTCAGCGCGCGCTGCAGCGCGTCCGGGAGCGCGTCGGGCTTCTCCACCTTCTCCGCCCAGCCGCCGCTCGCCTGGCAGACCAGCTCGTAGTCGGGCGACGGGTCGAGATCGGACAAGGGCATCGCGTTGCTCCGTGCGGCCCAGCCGTCCTTGGCGAACGAGTGCACGGCGCGCTTCACCGCGTTCCACGCGCTGTTGTTGAAGATCACGGTGAGCGTCGGCAGGTCGTGCTTGCGCGAGACCCAGTGCGCGGCCGTCGGCGCGCTGAACATGTACGAGCCGTCGCCGACGCACGCGATGACGGTCTTGTCAGGCGCCGCGAGCTTCGCGCCGAGCGCCGCGCCTAGGCCCCAGCCGAGGCCGCCCGCCGGCGACGACGAGAAGAAGCTGCCGGGCACCGTGAACCGCGCCTGCGTCGCGTCGAGGTCGTACTCGTTCACCACGATCGTCTGGTCGTCGATCACGTCGCCGACGCACTTCGACACCCACGCCATCTCCATCGGATGCGCGCTCGCGGCCTTGCGCGCCCGCGCCGCCCACTCCTCGCGGAGCTGGCGATGCTCTTCCTCGGCGCGGGCGCGCCGCGCGGCAACGGCCTGCGGCTCGACGAGCCCGCGGACCGCGTCGGCGAGCGCGTGCAGCGTGAGCCGCGGCTGCCCCGCGAGCGCGACGTCCGCCTCGAAGCCCCGGACCGGGTAGCGCTCGAACAGCGGATCGTGCGCGACGTGCACGAGCTTCGTGTCGGGCTTCGGATGGCTGCCGCTCGGGATCCACGGCACGTCCGACTCGACGACGACGATCGCGTCGGCGCGGCCGAAGTACGGGGTCGCGTCGAAGCCGCCGTGGAGCGGATGATCCTGTGGGAAGTTCAGGTGCGTGTGGAACTGCTCGACCACCGGCGCGCCGAGCGCTTCCGCGAGCGCGACCATTGCCGGGATCGCGACCGGATCGCGGCCGACGGCCTTCGTGATGATCAACGGGTGCGCGGCGGCGGCGAGGATCTGCGCGGCCTTCGCGACGGCCGCGCGGCCCGCCACCGTCTCGCTCGGACGCGGCATGCGACTCTGGGGCGCGTATTCGAATGTCTCCTGCCGCTCGCCGAGCACCTCGCGCGGCAGCGTGAGGTAGACGGGGCCTGCGGGCTCGGCCTGGGCGATCGCAAGCGCGCGATCGACGACGGTCTCGAGCTGCGAGAAGTTACGCAGCTCGTAGTCCCACTTCACGAACTCGCGCGCGAGACCGCCCTGGTCGAACGACTCCTGCGCCCAGTGAATCGACCGGTCGCGGCTGCCCGCGTGGCCTGACTCGGTGAGGGGATTGCGTCCGGCGGTGAAGAGGATCGGCGCGTTGCTGCGCGCGGCGTTCATGAGCCCGCCGAGCGCGTTCGCCGCGCCGACGATCACGTGCACCATCACGGCCTGCGGGCGGCCGGTCACCATCGCGAAGCCGTGCGCCATCGCGACGGCCACCACTTCGTGGGGCACCGTCAGCGGCTTCGGCGTCGGCTGGCCGGTCGACGCGCGCTTGGCGAACGCTTCGATGATCGGCGCGAAGTCCGTGCCGGCGTTGGCGATGAAGTAGTCGACGCCGCGGGCGGCGAGCAGCTCCAGATAGGCTTCGGCGGTGCTTTCGACGGTCGCGCGCCTGGTGGTCATGCGGCCGATGATAGCCCGAACGGCGAAATATGCGGGAACCGCCTGATTTCTCACCGGATTTGGTAGCATGAGCGTCAATCGCATCACGGAGGAACCCATGCGAAGACTCGTAGCACTGGCGGCAATATTCGCGCTCGCGCTGGCGACGCCGGCGCTCGCCCAGCAACCCCGCAGCGGTGGAGAGCTCATGTTCGCGGTCCCGTCCGAGCCGCCGTCGTACGACGCGCACCAGGAAGAGACGTTCGGCCTCATCACCCGACCGCGCCGCACTACAGCACCCTGCTCAAGGTCGATCCGTTCGACAAGTCGGGCACCAAGCCGGTCGGCGACCTCGCGGAATCGTGGACGGCCTCGAAGGACGGCCTGACCTATACGTTCAAGCTCCGCAAGGGCGTCAAGTTCCACGACGGCAGTGAGCTCACGTCGAAAGACGTGAAGGCGAGCTACGACAAGATCATCTCGCCGCCCCAGGGCGTGAAGTCGCTGCGGAAGGAGATGTACGAGGCGGTCAAGTCGATCGAGACCACGGATCCGCACACCATCGTCTTCCGACTGAAGCGCGCGGAGACGTCGTTCCTGCTCGCGATGTCCTCGCCGTGGAACTGGATCTACAAGGCCGACATCCTCGCGAAGGACCCGCACTGGTACGAGAAGAACGTCATGGGCACCGGCCCGTTCACCTTCGTGGAGCACGTGCGGGGTTCGCACTGGGTCGGCAAGAAGAATCCGAACTACTGGGACAAGGGCAAGCCGTACCTCGACGGCTACCGCGCGCTGTTCATCAAGGACACGGCGGCGCAGGTCGCGGCGGTCCGCGGCGGCCGCGCGCACGTCCAGTTCCGCGGCTTCACGCCCGCGGAGCGCGACCAGGTCATTCAGGGGCTCGGCGCCGACAAGGTGACGGTGCAGGAGAGCGCGTGGGACTGTCTCAACTTCGTCTCGATGCGCCACGACAAGAAGCCGTGGGACGACAAGCGCGTGCGCCGGGCGATGTCGCTCGCGCTAGATCGTTACCAGGGCTCGCAGGCGCTCTCGAAGATCGCGATCGTGAAGGAGGTCGGCGGCGTGATCGTGCCGGGCACGCCGTACGCGACGCCGCCCGCCGAGCTGGAGAAGCTCGCGGGCTACGGACACGACATCAAGAAGAACCGTGAGGAGGCCCGGCGCCTGCTCAAGGAAGCCGGCGTGCCGGACGGCTTCTCGTTCACGTTCAAGAATCGGGGTATCCCCATGCCCTACGAAGCTGTCGGGGTGTGGCTGATCGACCAGTGGCGGCAGATCGGTCTCAACGTGAAGATGGAAATGATCGAGGCGTCCGCGTACCATCCGCTCCTCAAGCGCGGCGACTTCGACGTCGCGATGGACTTCCAGTGCGGGTTCATCGTCGAGCCGGACCTCGACCTGGTGCGCTTCATCTCCACGTCGGACGCCAACTACGGCAAGCACACCGACAAGGTGATCGACGACCTCTACCATCGGCAGGCGCAGGCGACGGACGTCGAGGAGCGCAAGAAGATCATCCGCCAGTTCGAGAAGCGCCTGCTCGACGACGAGGCGCACGTGATCTACACGCTCCAGTGGCACCGCATCATCCCGCACAGCGCGAAGATGAAGGGCTGGACGATCACGCCGAGCCACTATCTGAACAACCAGCTCGACACTGTGTGGCTGACGGAGTAGGCGGAATGACTCATGGGGGGCGTGGGGGGTGCGTCTCGCACGCCCCCACTGTCAAATGACCCGCGTTCGCGGGGGTCAGAATCTCTACGGGTTCACCGTGGGGATTCTGATGCTCGACACGCGGTTCCCCCGGATCCCGGGGGAGATGGGCAACGCGACGACGTTTCCGTTTCCCGTCCGCTATCACCGGGTGAGCGGTGCCGCGCCGGACCTCGTGGTCCGGCGTGGTGCCGCGGGTCTGCTCGACAACTTCATCGACGCCGCCCGCTTCCTCGAGGCCGAGGGCGTGGGCGCGATCACCACCAACTGCGGCTTCCTCGTGAAGTTCCAGCGCGAGATGGCCGCCGCCGTCCGCGTGCCGGTGTTCACCTCCAGCCTGCTGCTCGTTCCGCTCGTGCACCGGATGCTCGCCCCTGGGCGTCGTGTCGGCGTGATGACGGTCAGCAAGCCGTCGCTCACGCCCGAGCACCTCGCGGGCGCGGGAATCGGTCCCGACATTCCGATGGCCGTTGTGGGGATGGAGACGGAGAAGGAATTCACGCGCGTGATGCTCGACAACGAGCTCGAGATGGACGTGGACGTCGCGCGCGAGGAGCACATTCAGGTGGCGCGCCGCTTCGTCGCCGAGCATCCCGACCTCGGCGCGATCGTGCTCGAGTGCACCAACATGCCGCCGTACGCCGACGACATCCGTCGCGAGACCGGCCTGCCGGTCTTCGACATCACGTCGCTCGTCCGGATGGCGCACGACGCGCTGGCCGCCGCCATCGGCCCGCGGCCTGCCTGAGAGACGATTCCATGACCGTGCCGAAGACCGCGGAGGTCCTCATCATCGGCGCCGGCGCCGTCGGCACGAGCATCGCGTATCAGCTCGCGCGCCGCGGTCAGCGCAACGTCGTCGTGCTGGAGCAGGACGCGGTCGGCTCCGGGACGACGAGCAAGGCCGCCGGCGGCATCCGCGCCCAATTCCCGACCGAGGCCGAGATCAAGATCTCCCTCGAGTGCATCGAGGTCTTCGAGCGCTTCGGCGAGGAGTTCGGCGTCGACATCGGGTACCGGAAGATCGGCTACCTCTCGCTGATCAGCGACACGGCGGATCTCGAAGGCTACGCGCCGCGCATCGCGCTGCAGAACCGCCTCGGCGTGGACGTTCGCGTGATCACGCCGAAGGAAGCGCAGGCGATCGTCCCGGCGATGCAGGTGGACGACCTGATCGCGGCCGTGTGGAGCCCGGGCGACGGGATGGCTGGCCCGGCCGAGGTCACCAACGCGTTCGCGCGGAGGGCGCGCGAGCTGGGCGCGACGATCGCCGAGGGCGTCGAGGTGACGGCGATCGACCTGAAGACGCGGGTCGTGCGCACGACCCGGGGTGACGTCACGGCGCGGGTCATCGTCAACGCCGCCGGCCCGCGGGCGGCGCGCGTCGGGCGGATGGTCGGTGTCGACATCGCGGTACACCCGCGCCGGCGCCACATCTTCTTCACGGAGCCGTTTCCCGAGATCCCGGGGCCCACGCCGCTGACGACCGATCGCGGCAGCGGGATGTATTTCCGCAAGGAGATGGAACAGCTTCTGATCAGCCCGGGCGACGCGGTCGACGTCGGCGACGACATGAACGTCGCGATGGACTCCGCGAAGAGGGAGGAGGCGGTGGAGAAGGCGATCCACCGGCTGCCGATTCTCGAGCGCGCGCGCATCTCGGGGGGCTGGGCGGGGTTGCGCCCGTTGACGCCGGACGAGCACGCGATCATCGGCTGGGCGCCGGGCGTCGACAGCTTCTTCCTCGCCGTCGGCTTCTGCGGCCACGGCTTCCAGCACTCGCCGGCGACCGGCCGCCTGGTCGCCGAGTGGCTGACCGACGGCCGCCCGTCGATGGACATGTCGGTCTTCGATCCCACGCGCTTTGCATAGCCTCCACGTCGGCGACGCTCGGGTCATCGTCGCCGACATTCCGGTGAAGCGGCCGCACGCGATGTCGTTCACCACGCTGAAAACGATGAACTTCGTCTTCGTGCGCCTGGAGACGCGCGACGGGCTCGTGGGCTGGGGCGAGGCCGCGTGTCTCGGCGGACCGACGTGGAGCGAGGAGTCGGCGGAATCCGTCGCGGCCACGATCGAGCGCTACGTCGCGCCCTGGCTCACCGGGCACGACGCGGCGCAGATCGAGGCGCTGCGCGTGGAGATGGGCCGGCGCGTGCAGGGCAACCCGTTCGCGCGCGCGGCCGTCGAGATGGCGCTGTGGGACCTCAACGGCAAGGCGCTCGGCGTGCCGGTGCACCGCCTGCTCGGCGGGCGCGTGCGCGATCGCGTGCCGCTCTCGTGGTCGCTCGCCGTCGCGGATTCCACGGCCGAGGTGGAAGAAGCGCGCGAAAAAGTGGCGCGCGGCCATCGCATCTTCAAGATCAAGACCGCCGCGCACCCGCTCGCCGAAGACGTGAGGCGCATCGGCGCGATCCGCGCGGCGGTGGGCCCGGGCGTGTCGCTGCGCGTGGACGCCAACCAGGGCTGGGATCGCGCGACCGCTCTGAAGGCGATCCGCGCGATCGCGCCGTACGACGTCGACTTCGTCGAGCAGCCGTTGCCGCGCTGGGACCTCGAAGGCATGGCGGAGCTCGGGCGTCGCGTCGACGTGCCGCTGATGGCGGACGAGTCGTGCTTCTCGCCGCAGGACGCGCTCGCGATCGCGCGGCTCGGCGGCGTCGGCATCCTCGGCCTCAAGGTGACGAAGTCCGCCGGGCTCATGAACACGATGGCGATCGCGCGCATCGCCGAGGCCGCGGGCCTCGGCTGCTACGTCGGCTGCATGATCGAGACCTCGCTGGGCACCGCCGCGTATCTGCAGGTCGCGCTCGCCGCGACTCCGGTCACGTGGGGGTGCGAGCTCTTCGGCCCGCTGCTGCTCGCCGGTGACGTCACGCGCGCGCCGGTGCGCTACGCCGACGGCGAGATCCTCGCGCTCGACGGACCCGGCCTCGGTGTCGAGGTGGACGAGACCGCCCTGAAAGAGTGGACGAGACCTTAAGGAGGATTCCCGCATGCGACGACTGACGTTGTTTCTCGCCCTGGCGCTCACCGTGACCGTCGGTGCCGCGCCCGCCATCGCGCAGCAGAAGGACGTGACGTGGACGGCCGGCCAGCTCGGCGGCGGCTGGTACGCGCAGGCCGGCGGCTTCGCCGAGCTTGTCAAGAGCAAGGACCCGCGCTTCAACATCAAGGTGGTCCCCGGCGCCGGCATCCAGAACATGACGAAGCTGCAGCAGGGCGAGACCGAGATCGCGTGGGGCCTGCCGCCGTTCATCGTCGCGTCGTACATGGGCCAGGACCCGTACAAGGACAAGCATCCCGACATGCGGCTGGTGATGAACGGCCTCGGCGTCGTGCACATCCAGTTCTGCGTGCCCGCCGACTATTCGGCGAAGAGCATTCGCGAGGTGTTCGAGAAGAAGGGCCCGCTCACGATCGGGACCACGCCGCCCGGCGGCTCCGACGAGTGGGTGATGAAGAAGGTCTTCGAGTTCTACAAGACGACGTACCAGGACGTCCGCGGCCGCGGCGGCAAGGTCGTGCTCGTGTCGTACACCGACCTCGTCACGCAGTACCGCGACCGCAACATGGACGTGCTCTTCGCGAACCTCGCGGTGCCCGGCGCCGCCATCCAGGAAGCGTCGCTCGCGCGCAAGATGCGCATCCTGCCGATGGAGCCGGACCTCCTCAAGTTCCTCGAAGGCCTCGGCCTCGCGAAGGGCGTCGTGCCGCGCGGGACGTACAAGGACGTGGTCAACAACGACGTCGACATCCCGACGATCACGATGGCGAACACGATCGTCGCGAACGCGAAGACGCCGCCGGACGTCGTCTACGAGTTCACGAAGATCCTCGTGGGCAACGTCGACGCGGTCCGCAAGGTGCACCCCGCGTTCAAGGACTTCGACCCGAAGGACGCCGTGAAGCTCGCGAACGTGCCGCTGCACCCCGGTGCCGAGCGCGCGTACAAGGAGGCCGGGCTGCTCAAGTAGCCGGCCGTTCCGATGCAGCGTCAGCTGAGTGGGGTGACAGGGTGGCTGGTCGGCGGCTATGCCGTCGCCGCCGCCCTGTTCCACATCTGGACCGCGTACGCGGGCGTGCTGGAGCCACGCCCGATGCGCGCGATCCATCTCGCGTTCCTCCTGCCGCTCGCGTTCCTCCTGTTCCCGTTCCGGGAGCACGCATCACCGCTCGACCGCGTCACGATCCCGGACCTCGTGTGGGCCGCGGTCTCGCTGGTGCCGTGTCTCTACGTGATCGCGAACGCGGACGCGCTCACCGAGCGGTGGGAAGGTGTCCATCCGGTCACGACGCTGCAGGTCGTCATGGGCACGGTGCTCGTGGTCGCGGTGCTGGAGGCGTCACGCCGCGCGGTCGGCTTCTGGTTCTTCGTCACCACGCTCGCGTTCATGGCGTATCTCGTCGCCGCGCCGTGGCTGCCGGGCTTCTTCCGCTCGCCGCGCGCCTACAGCTTCCCGCGTCTTGTCGAGATGTTTTTCCTCTACGCGGACGAAGGCGTGCTCGGCAGCCTCACCGGGATCTCGTCGAACCTGCTGATGATCTTCATCCTGTCCGCCGCCTTCATGCTCCACTCCGGCGTCGGACAGTTCTTCATGGACATCTCGGTGATGCTGGCCGGGCGCTTCCGCGGCGGACCGGCAAAGGTGGCCGTGGTGTCGTCGGGCCTCTACGGAACCATCAGCGGCTCGTCGGTGGCCGACTGCTACGCGACCGGCAGCTTCTCGATCCCGCTGATGAAGAAGATCGGCTACAAGCCGGAGATCGCGGGCGCGATCGAGGCGACGGCCTCGTGCGGGGGACCGCTCATGCCGCCGATCATGGGCGCGGGCGCCTTCATCATGTCCGAGCTCACCGGCGTGCCGTACTCGCGCATCATCGTCGCCGCCGCGATCCCGGCGATCCTCTACTACCTCGGCGTCATGGCCGCCGTGCACTGGGAGGCGCTCAAGCACGGCATGGGCACCATGACGGCCGACGTGCCGCCGCTCCGCACGATCGTGCGCCGGGCGCTTCTCTTCCTGCCGTTCGCCGCGATCATCTACTTCCTCGAGGCCGGCTACTCGCCGTCGAAGGCGGCGCTCTACAGCCTGCTGACGTCCGTCGCCGTGTCGTGGTTCGCCGGCGAGCAGCCGATGACGCCGCGGCGGATCGTCACGACGATGGGCGATGCGATGCGCTCGGGCGTGATCGTCGCCACGGTGCTCGCAGCGTCCGGGCTGATCGTCGCGGCGATGAGCCGCACGGGCTTCGCGCTGGCGTTCTCCAGCACGATCGTGAACCTCTCGGGCGGCTACCTGATCGTCGCGCTGGTCCTCGTCTTCGCGGTGATCTCGGTGCTCGGCACCGGCATTCCGACGACGCCCGCGTACATCCTCGCGGTGACGGTCGGCGGCGCCGCGCTCCAGAAGCTCGGCGTGGACATCCTCGCCGCGCACCTGTTCGTCTTCTACTACGCGGTGCTCGCGGACGTGACGCCGCCGGTGGCGGTGACCGCGTTCGCCGGCGCGCAGATCGCCGGCGCCGACCCGATGCGCACGGGATGGCACGCCTCGCGGATCGCGATCGGCGGCTTTCTGGCGCCGTTTCTCTTCGTCTACCAGCCCGCGCTGCTGATGAACGGCTCGTGGCCGGTGATCGTGCTGTCGTTCGTCTGCGCGTCGATCGGCATCGCGGCGCTGTGCGCGGCCGTGACGAACCACATGTTCGCGCCGCTCGGCTGGTGGCGGATCGTCTTCCTCGTCGTCGTGTCGTTCGCCGCGATCACCGCGAGTCTGGCGATCGCGGTCGCGACCAGCGTGGTCCTGATCGCGTTCATGATCTGGGACCGCCGCCGGGCCGGCGCGCTGCCGCGCGCGACGACGACACGCGTGGGCGCGATCACGACCGACGCGTCACGCGACGCCCCGCGCGTCGGCCCCGTGGTCGAATGACCCGCGCGCGTCAGTCGGAGGAAGGGTCGGGGTCGTCGCGGAGCGTGAGCTCGCCGATGAAGCGGTCGGTCTGGCGCAGGCGGCCGGCCATCATGCGCATCAGCCGAAAGGCGGCGCTCGGCGCGGCGGCGAGGCTCGGCTCGATGATGTCGCGCGGCAGGTAATCCGCGAGCGTCGGCTCCAGCACGCGCGCGGTCGCGGTGCGGGGGCCGCCGTCGAGCGCGGCGAGCTTGCCGACCGTGTCGCCGACGGTGGCCACGCCGAGGACCTGCGCGCGGCCGTCCGGGAGCTTGATGCTGATCTCCACGCGGCCCTCGCGGATGAAGTACATGCCGCCGGCCGGATCGCCCTCGTGGAAGATCACGTCGCCCGGCTTGAAGCGCGACGCGACCGCGCCGGTCATCAGCGCCGCGCGCTGGCTGACGGGGAGACCTCGCAGCAGACCGCGGAACCCCGGCTTCGGAGCGCCGATCAGGCGCGGCTTGTGACCGGTCTTGCGCTCGATGTGGGTCCCGGTGCGCGCGAGCCACGAGCGCACGCGCGGCCGCAGCATCGCCGGGTTGAAGGGACGCGAGAGCACGTCGGTCACGCCGTCGACGAGCCGTCCCGCGGCGCCCGGTCCTTCGGTCGCCGCGAGCACGAGGATCGGCGCCTTGGCGGCCCACGCTTCGCTGCGCACGGCCACCGCGCGCTCGAGCAGCGCCGCCTCGCGGTCGGGACCGACGAGCACCAGCAAATCCACGCGCCCGCGTCCGCCCGCCGCCGCCATCTCGTCGTGGTTCGCCGTCGAGAAGTGATACCCGTCCGGCGCGAGCGCCTCGCGCACCTCCTCGACGACGCGCGGATCCGTTCCGACGACCAGGACGCGGTTGTTCGGCAGCGCCAGCACGCCGTCCTCGCCCTCGATCGGTGCCGCCTCGCTGACGAGCTCGAGCTGGTCGCCTTCCGCGGCGGCGACGATCTCGACGTCGCTGCGCTGCGCGGCGGCGCGCCGCCGGGCGCGGGTGAGATGGGTGCGAATCCACGCGTCACTGTGCGTCGGGTCGTGGTGGAACAGGACGAGCTTCTTGACGCCGGCGCGGACCGCGAGATCCACGGCGTACTCGATCGTGCTGTGGCCCCAGCCGCGCTTCGACGGGTACTCGTCGTCCGAATACTGCGCATCGTGGATCAGCACGTCGACACCCTGCACGAACGCGACGTGGCGCTCTTCGCCCGGATGCGCGAAGCGGTGCGGCCCCTTGGCGACCGCTTCCCACCAGAACGGCTCGTGGTCGGTCACGTAGGCGACGGTGATGGAGCCCGCCTGCACCCGATAGCCGACGGTCGCGGTCGTGTGGTTGATGAGCTGGGACGTCACGCGATACGACCCGACGCGGAACCGCTCCTCGGCGACTTCCTCGAACGCGATGTCGGCCCTGAGCTCGTTGAGCTGGACCGGGAAGTACGTGTGCTGCATCTGGCCCGAGAGCGACCCTTCGAGCGTGCGATCGAGGCCGCGCGCGCCGTAGACGGTCAGCCGCGTGCCCGCGAGATACGCGGGAAGGAAGAACGGAAAGCCCTGGATGTGATCCCAATGGGTATGCGTGACCAGGATGTGCATCGGAGGCAGCGACGGCCCGCGCGAGAGGAGATCCAGTCCGAGGGGCCGGGCGCCGGTACCGCAGTCGAAGATGATGACCGTGCCGTCGTCAGCGCGAAGCTCGACGCAACTCGTGTTGCCGCCGAAGAGAGTGGTGCCTTTACCAGGGGTCGGAATGGAGCCGCGGGTGCCCCAGAAGCGGATCAGCAAGGGGTCGGGTCCATGGCCGATCTGAGCATTGGCCGATCTAAGCATTGACGCATGGTTCGACGCAACCTTCGCGCGAGCCTCACCCGGCGGCCTCGAGACGGACCAGCAGGGCGGCGTCCGCCGGGGGAAAGTCGAACCGGCGCAGGTCACCCGGCGCGACCCACTCCATGAGCTGCCCCTCCTGGGGCGCGATCGTTCCCGCGGCGAGCCGGCAGCGGAAAAAGTGAAGGATGACGGTCTTCTCCGGGTACGTCCAGCGGATCGTCTCCACGCGCTCGCCCACGGTGAAGCTGGCGCCGAGCTCCTCGGTGAGCTCGCGCCCGAGGGACTCCTCCAGGGTTTCGTCGCGCTCCCGCTTGCCCCCCGGAAACTCCCAGAGGCCTTCGAGATGGGTGCCCTTGCGGCGTCGCGTGATCAGGTACCGGCCCGCCTCGTCCCGGATGACCGCCGCCACGACGTCGATGGCCGCTCCGCTCACGAGAGCGCGCCGCTCACACGGCGAGCGCCGGATAGGTCGCGCAGAACTCGCGCATCGGACAGTGGACGCAACGCGGGCGTCTCGGGGTGCACCAGGTTGCGCCGAAGTCCATGAGAGCCTGGTTGAAGTCGTAGCCGCGACCGATCGGGACGAGCCTCCCGGCGAGATCCCAGAGGCTCTTCTCTCCCCGGATCCGGCGCATCCGGCGGGGTCCGAGAAAGACACGGCCGAGCACCCGCCGCACGTTCGTGTCGAGCACCGCGACGTCGCGCCCGTGCGCGAACGCGAGGATCGCGCCCGCGGTATAGCGGCCGATGCCGGGAAGCTGACGGAGCGTGTCGGCGTTGTCGGGAAGCCGCCCGCCGTAGCGCGCGATGGTCTCACGGGCGATCGAGTGCAGGCGTACCGGTCGGATGTTGTAGCCGAGCGGGTACCAGATGCGCCGCAAGTCCTCGACCCGGGCCGCGGCGAGCGCCTCCATGGTCGGATAACGATGCAGGAACTGTTGGTACTTCGGCAGCACGCGGTCGACCTGGGTCTGCTGCAGCATGATCTCGGAGACCAGGATCCGGTACGGCTCACGCGTCCGCCGCCAGGGAAGATCGCGTCCGTGCCGGCGGTACCACGTCAGGAGGCGGCGCTGGAAGCGCGCGACGGTACGGCGGTCGGGGGGCCGCACGCGGCGCAGTCTAGCACGCGCCTCGTGGTTAAATTGCGCGCATGAGCACGCAAGCGGAGCACGCGGCGGTTCGTACCGGCGCCGGGCTGATCGATCGATCGGACCACGGCGTCCTCGAGGTCACCGGCAAGGATCGCGCGAAGTTCCTGCACGCGATGCTGAGCAACGACGTCGCGTCGCTGACTCCGGGCCAGGGGTGCGCGGCGACGCTGCTCGACGTGCACGGCAAGGTGCAGGTGCTGCTGCGGGTGCTCGTGCTCGACGACAGGATCCTGATCATCACGCCGCCGGACTACGCGGCGAAGACCAACGAGGCCCTCGACACCTATCTGTTCTCCGAGAAGGCGTACTTCGAGGACGCGACGGAGCGGTACGCGCTCTTCCTCGTCGCGGGCCCGCAGGCGCCGGCGCTCGTCGAGCGCGTGGCCGGGGCCGTGCCCGAGGCGCGCGCGTGGTCGCACGTCGCCGCCGCCGTCAACGGCGTGAGCCTGCGGCTCGTGCGCGGGAGCGGCGAGACAGGGGAAGCGGAGATCTGGGTGATCGGTTCCGCAGCCGATCGCGACGCGCTCGCGTCGGCCTTCCGCGCCGCGGGCGCGATCCCGATCGCGGCGGCAACGGTGGAGGTCCTTCGCATCGAGGCCGGCACGCCGGCGTTCCCGCACGACATGGGGCCGAACGTGCTGCTGCCCGAAGTGCCCTTCGCCGATCTCGTGTCGCAGACGAAGGGCTGCTACATCGGGCAGGAAGTGATCGTCCGCATCCGCGATCGCGGACACGTCAACCGGCTGCTGCGCGGCCTCGTCCTCGAAGGCGAGCGCGTGCCGGACGCGGGCGCCGCCGTCCTCGCCGGCGAGACGGAGATCGGGAAGGTCTCGAGCGCCGCGTGGTCGCCCGCGCTCAAGCGTCCGATCGCGCTCGCGCTCATCCGCCGCCAGCACGCCGACGCCGGCACCACCGTGTCGGTGCGCACCGGCGACGCGGTCGTGCCGGCGTTGGTCTCCGAGCTCCCCTTCTCGCGATGACGACGAATCGGCTCGCGAAGGAGACCAGCCCGTACCTGCTGCAGCACGCGCACAACCCCGTCGACTGGTATCCGTGGGGCGACGAAGCGTTCGCGCGCGCGCGACGTGAAGACAAGCCGCTCTTGCTCTCCGTGGGCTACTCGGCGTGCCACTGGTGCCACGTGATGGAGCGCGAGTCGTTCGAGAACCCCGACATCGCGGGCGTGATGAACCGGCACTTCGTGAGCGTGAAGGTCGATCGCGAGGAGCGCCCGGACGTCGACCAGATCTACATGGAAGCGGTGCAGTCGATGACGGGCCACGGCGGCTGGCCGATGACCGTCTTCCTCACGCCCGACGGAATCCCGTTCTACGGCGGCACCTACTTCCCGCCGGCGGATCGGCACGGCTTGCCCGGATTCCCGCGGCTGCTCGAGGCGATCGCGGACGCGTGGCACACGCGGCGCGCGGAGATCCTCGAGTCCGGCCAGAAGCTCGCCGGCCAGCTCGGACAGATGGGCCGCTTGCGCGGCGCGGCCACGATGCTGACCGAGGAGATTCTCTTCAACGCGTTCCAGGGGATCTCGCAGCAGTTCGACGAGGAGCACGGCGGCCAGGGCGGCGCGCCGAAGTTCCCGCAGCCGATGATCTGGGAGTTCGTGCTGCGGTACTGGAAGCGCAGCGGCAACCCGTACGCGCGCCGCATGGTCCACACGACGCTGACGCGCATGGCGCGCGGCGGAATCTACGACCATCTCGGCGGCGGGTTCGCGCGGTACTCGGTCGACGCGCACTGGCTCGTGCCCCACTTCGAGAAGATGCTGTACGACAACGCGCAGCTCGCCTCGCTCTACCTCCACGCGTGGCTCGCGTTCGGCGATCCGGAGTGCCGGCGCGTGTGCGAGGAGACGCTCGACTACGTGCTGCGCGAGATGACGGATCCGGCCGGCGGGTTCTACTCGGCGCAAGACGCGGACTCCGAGGGGCACGAGGGCAAGTTCTTCGTCTGGACGCCGGACGAGATCCGGACGGTGCTGGGTGACGCCGCCGCCGACGCGATGGCGTACTGGGGCGTCGACCGCGGCCCGAACTTCGAGGGCAGGAGCATCCTCTACGTCGTAGGCGAGCCCGATCCCGCGCGGATCGCGCCCGCGCGCCGCGCGCTGTTCGAGGCGCGCGAGCGGCGGGTCCATCCCGGCCGCGACGACAAGGTGCTCGCGTCGTGGAACGGGCTCGCGGCCGCCGCGTTCGCGGAGGCGGGCCGCGCGCTCGGTCGCGAGGACTACGTGAAGGCCGCGGCGCGCAACGTCGACTTCGTGCTGCGCGAGATGCGACAGGACGGGCGCCTGCTTCGCACGTGGAAGGGCGGCGCCGCGAAGCTGCGCGGCTACCTCGAGGACTATTCGATGGTGACGCTCGCGCTGCTCTCCGTGTGGGAGGCCACGTTCGAGCGGCGCTGGCTCGACGAGGCGCGCGCGCTCGCGGACGACATGCTCCGGCTCTTCTGGGACGACGGCATCGACGGCTTCTACGACACGGGCACCGATCACGAGGCACTGATCCTGCGGCCGCGGAACCTTTTCGACAACGCGGTGCCGTGCGGGACTTCCGTCGCGCTCGAGGCATTGCTGCGTCTCTCCGTGCTGACGGGTGAGAACAGCTACGAGAGCCGTGCGCTGCGCGCGCTCCGCCCGATCGCGGACCTCATGGCCCGGCATCCGAGCGGGTTCGGCCGGTTCCTCTGCGCGCACGACTTCAACCTCGGCCCGCGCGTCGAGATCGCGCTGGTGCGGCCGGCGAGCGGCGACGGGCTCGCGCCGCTCGTGGAGGAAGCGTTCGGGCGGTATCTGCCGAACCGCGTGGTCGCGGGCGGCGTCGCGGGCGACACGCGCGCCGCGAGCCTGCCGCTCCTCGCGGGCCGCGAGGCCGTGGGCGGTCGGGCGACCGCGTATGTCTGTCGCAACTACAGCTGTGATCTGCCCGTCACCGATCGCGACGGGCTCCGCCGGCAGCTCGAAGAGTTTTGAGGTCGCTCGGGGCGCTCGTGGTCGTCGTGCTGCTGGCGTGGCCCGCGGTCGCGCACGCGAATCCCGACGTCGTCGCCGCCATTCGCGAAGCGCTGAGCCTGGCCGTCGAGCGGTCGATCGCCACGGTCGGGCATCCCGACGGCTTCTACGGCAATCCCTCGATTCGCATTCCGGTCCCCGAGCAGCTCAACAAGGCCGAGGCGCGCCTCAGATACGTGGGGCAAGAGCGCGTGGTCGAGCGCTTCGAGGCCACCATGAACTACGCGGCGGAGTATGCCGCGCCGGCGGCGCGCCCCGCTCTGCTGAGCGCGGTCAACGATCTCCCGCTCGACGACGGGCGGCGCGTGCTCGCGGGCGGCGAGACCGCCGCGACCGACGCGTTGCGCCGCCACGCGCTCGGCCGCGTGATCGCCGCGCTCACGCCGGCGGCGGCGCAGGCGACGGAGCGTGTCGGCGCCGCGCGCCGCTACAAGCGATTCCTCAAGGACGCGCAGTTCGGCGGGCTCGTCAACGTGCCGCCCGTGGATCTCGACGCGTACGTGGTGACGCGCACGGCCGACGGCATCTTCCACGCGATCGGCCAGGAGGAGCGCCGGATCCGTCTCGATCCCACCGCGCGCCCGTCGCCGCTCGTGCGCCAGGTGTTCGGCCGCTAGCGATTCTCGCGGTCGCCGCGCGCGGACCTCGCCGATCCCAGATGCCAGCGAACGACCGCCGTTCCCAGATGGAGGAACGCGCGGTAGATCGCGGCGAGGAATCTCATCGCGGTGGCGGGCCCACGGCGCTCACGCGGCGCAACGCGCCGGCGATCAGGGCGGTCGCGAAGTAGCTCGGCCCGAGGATGATGACGCAGATTGGCCCGAGGAGTTGCGCCCGCTCCCGCGCGTCGAGGCGGGCGCCCCAGCGCAGGAGCAGGAATGCGGCGACGAGACTGGATCAGGTTGCCGTCCTCGTCGTAGATCTCCAGCACGGATCCCAGGGAGTCGGCGACGTAGAAGTCGGTGCGGTCGAGGACGGGCTCTACCGCGTTGGCCGTGGCCCAGCTACCGGTAGGCGCAGGGCGGGACCGCCGTCGTGTACGGCGCCTGGGTCAGGTGCGCGCCGTGTTCGAAGAGTCGAAGCTGAAACACGGGTGGCGTGGTCGATACCCTGCGGCCACGCAGCGTGAGGAACCATCCCGCGCGGGCGACGTCGACGCCGACCCCGCGAAGGTCGCTCGCGAAGCGGAACGTCGCCTGCCGTCGCGCGGCGACGAGCCGCCGTGAGGCGAGGGGGCCGATGCCCGGCACCCGCACGAGCAGCTCGCGCGGCGCGCCCATGATCTCCAGCGGGAAGTGCTCGCGATGCGCGAGCGCCCACGCCGTCTTCGGATCGTGGTCCAGCGAGAGATTGCCGTCGCCTTCGAACGCGAGCTCGTCGAACCGGAAGCCGTAGTCGCGGAGCAGGTGCTCCGCCTGGTAGAGGCGCAGCTCGCGGCGCGCGGGCGTGGGCGACCGACCTTCCATCGGCGTGCCGACGACCGGCTGGAACGCGCTGAAGTGCGCGTGGTGGAGAAGCTCGTCGCGCTCGAGGCGCCAGACCACGTCGAGGATCTCGCGATCGCGCTCGCCGACCGCGCCCACCACGAACTGCGTCGTCGTCGAGCCGACGCGGGCGGGGTGCTCCCTGCGCGCGTCGCGGAAGATCCGTCCCGCGTGCCGGAGCTTCGGCAGCAGGTCGCCGCTGAAGTCCTTTTCCTTCGCGAGCCGGCGGACGTACCCGTCGCCCGGGCCTTCGAGGTTCACGGAGATCCTGCTCGCGAGCCGCGCGGCTTCGTCCACCTGCGCCGCCTCGGCGCCGGGCAGGAGCTTGACGTGCACGTAGCCGCCGAAGTCTTCGCGCTCGCGCAGGATCGCGAGCGTCGCGAGCATGCGGTCGGTCGCGCGCACCGCGCGCCCGGGCACGCCGGACGTGAGGAAGAGCCCGTGCGCGAGACCGGCGCGATGCGCGTCCATGAACGTGCGCGCGACTTCTTCGGGCGCCAGCGCCGCGCGCTTCACCTTGCCGCCGCAGAACGTCGGGCAATAGCCGCACGAGAGCGAGCACGCGTTCGTCTGCATCACGCGCATGAGGTTCGTCGTCCCGCGTCCGGGCACACGGACCTGCGCGATGCCGACCGCGGAATCGAATCGGCCGACCGCGGGCGGCTGATCGCGGTCGAGGGAGGCGGCCTCGGCCAGAAGCGCGAAACGGCGGCGCCGGTCCACGTGGCTGAAATACTATACATGAGGCGAGTAGTCAACGAGCGGCAGCGTGAGCTGCTCCCGGCCGTCACTGTCGTAGGCTAACGGCATGGACACGAGCCAGGTGGTGTGGCGCCCGTCCGCCGAAGTCATCGAGCGCAGTCGTCTCGGGCGGCTGCTCAGGAAGCTGCAGGTCCCGTCGGTCGAAGCCCTCCAGCAGCGTTCGCTCGCCGAGCCCGAGTGGTACTGGGACGCGGTCGTCCGCGATCTCGGGATCCGATGGATGCGTCCGTACACGCGCGTGCTGGACGAGTCGCGCGGGATCGCGTGGCCGCGCTGGTTCGAGGGCGGGCGACTGAACTTCGCCGACAACTGTCTCGATCGTCACCTCGATGCCGGACGCGCCGCGCATCCCGCGGTCATCTGGGAAGGCGACGACGGGACGACGCGCACGCTGAGCTACGCGGAGCTCGCGCGCGAGACCAATCGGCTGGCGAACGCGCTCACGCGCCTCGGAGTCCGGAAGGGTGACCGGGTCGGGATCTTCCTCCCGATGTCGCCCGAGGCCGTGATGGCGACGCTCGCGGTCCTGCGCATCGGCGCGATCTACACGCCGTGCTTCTCCGGCTTCGGCGCGCAGGCCGTCGTCTCGCGCGTGCAGGACTCAGAAGCGAAGGTGCTCATCACCGCCGATGGATTCCTGCGCCGCGGACAGATCGTGAAGCTGAAGGAGACAGCCGACGAAGCGGTCGCGCAGTGTCCGAGCGTGAAGGCCGTGCTGGTCCTGAAGCGGCTCCGCCGCGAGATTCCGTGGAACGCGTCACGCGATCAGTGGTGGCACGAAGCCGTCGAGCGCGAGAGCGATCGCTGCGACGCCGTGGAGGTCGAGGCCGATCATCCCGCGCTGATCATCTACACGTCCGGCACGACGGGGCGTCCGAAGGGCACCGTGCTCACGCAGGGCGGCTTCCTGCTGAAGTGCGCGCACGACTTCGCGTACTGCATGGACGTCGGCGAGGACGATCGGCTCTTCTGGCTGACCGATCTCGGCTGGCTCATGGGCCCGATGCAGATCACCGCCGCGCTCGCCGCCGGCGGCACCGCGGTGATGTTCGAGGGCGTGCAGGACTATCCGGCGCCCGATCGTCTCTGGTCGATCGTCGAGCGTCACCGGGTGACGATCATGGGGATCTCGCCGACCGCGGTGCGCGCGCTGATGCCGCACGGCGAGTCGCATCCGCGCCGGCACGTGCTCTCGTCGCTGCGCATCCTCGCGTCGACGGGCGAGCCGTGGAATCCCGAGCCGTATCGCTGGCTCTTCGAGGTCGTCGGCCAGAGCCGCCTGCCGATCATCAACTACACGGGCGGGACCGAGATCTCGGGCGGCATCCTCGCGTGTTTCCCGATCACGCCGATCAAGCCGTGCTCGTTCTACGGGCCGATCCCCGGCATGGGGGCGGAGTGCTTCGACGAGAACGGCAAGCCGGTGCGCGGCGCCGTCGGCGAGCTCGTGATCACGCGGCCGTGGCCCGGCATGACGCAGGGGTTCTGGCAGGACCGCACGCGGTACGAGGAGACGTACTGGTCGCGCTGGGACAACGTGTGGGTGCACGGCGACTGGGCGTACGTCGACGACGAAGGCTTCTGGTTCCTGCAGGGCCGATCCGACGACACGCTGAAGATCGCGGGCAAGCGGCTCGGTCCCGCGGAGGTCGAATCGGTGCTCGTCGGCCACGACGCGGTCGCCGAAGCCGGGGTCATCGGCGTGCCGCACGAGGTGAAGGGCGAATCGGTCGTCTGCTTCGTGGTGCTGAAGCCGGGCGTCGCCGCGAGCGAGCCGCTGCGCGGTGAGCTGTCCGAGCGCGTCGCGCACTCGATGGGCAAGGCGCTGAAGCCGGAGAAGATCCTGTTCGCGCGCGAGCTGCCGAAGACGCGCAGTGCCAAGATCATGCGCCGCGTGATCCGCGCGACCTACCTCGGCAAGGAGGCCGGCGACCTCAGCTCGCTCGAGAATCCGTCGGCGGTGAAGGCGGTGGCCGAGGCCCAATAGCCATCCCATGAAGAGCGTCGGGCGCAACGACCCGTGTCCGTGCGGCAGTGGCCGCAAGTTCAGAAGTGCTGCCTCGGACGGGACGCGCCGCCGAGCGGCGCCTTCACGGACGCCGAGCGTCACAGCGCGCTCGACGCCGTCTTCCGGTTCGCGACACGCGATGAATTCGCGGAGGAGCGCGACGTCGCCGAGCTCGCGTTCTGGGCCGATCGTCTCGACGGCCTCACCGAAGACGAGGTGAAGGACGTCGTCGGGCTCGAGCAGAGCGAGGCAGCGTTCCTCGAGTGGCTCACGTTCGACTTCCACTTCCCGGCCGGCAGGACAATCGTGGACCTCTTCCTCGACCGGCACGGCGAGCGTCTCCGCTTCGCGGAACGTCGCACCGCGCAGATGCGGTATTTCTCCGTCTCCGCCGGCGCCGTGACTCGCAGGGAAGTCGACCCGTATCACCTCTGGTACGCGGCCGGGGGACTGTATCTCATCGCGTACTGCCACCGTCGCCGGGACGTCCGCCTCTTTGCCGTCGAGCGAATCCGCTCGCTCACGGTCACCGACCACGCGTACCAGCTCCCGCTCGGGTTCGACATCGAGCAGTACGTGCAGGACGCTCTCGTCGTCATGCGTGGCCGGCAGATCGAGGTCGAGCTCCTGTTCGATCGCCGGACGGCTGCCTGGGCTCGTGACCGCATCTGGCATTCGAGCCAGGAAGCCACTCCGCTGCGCGATGGGCGGTTGCGCATGAAGCTCCGCGTGGCCGACACCGCCGAGCTGATGAGCTGGATCTTGAGCTTCGGCCGCGGCGTGCGCGTGGTGAGCCCGGCGGAGCTGCGGACGAAGATCCGGCGCGAGGCGCTGGCGGTGGCCCGTCAGTGAGACGCGGCGATGACAGTGAGACCGAGGCGGCGGAAATCTTCGTCGAAGGCGAAACATGGCATGCCGTCGAGCAAGGTCGTCACGACGACGAAGGAGATCGCGTCGCAGAACGACAGCCGCCGCTCGAGGCCGTGCCGTCGAAACACCCGTTCCGCCTCGGTGCGAACGTCGGCGCCATAGTCCGCGACGTGGAGGCCCGGCTTGACGTCGTCGAGAAAGTGGATGGTCGCTGCCGCGCTGTGCCGATAGCGAAGGAGCGTGATGGTTTCACTGATGACGTCCCAGGTCGTCCACAGCTCGCTCTTCCGCCGCTCGGCCTCGCCGGCGAGTGCCAACGCTTCACGGTGGGACCCGTCGTCACGATCGACGCACGCATAGAAGTACGACGTATCGCAGAACACTCGTGCGAGAAGCCGTGACCGTGCCTCAGGAACGCCGGGCGTACAGGTACTCCTTGACGTGGGCGGACACGTCGGTGGGCCGGCCCCGCTTCCGTGGCTTCGGCAGTTTCCGCGCCAGCTCGAGCAGCGCACGGGCCGCGGCGCCCGGCTCGGGCTGGGGCAAGGCGGCTCGTAGCTCTGCAACGACCTCGTCGCGGACGGTGATCTGCACGACCGAGCCCCTGTCGTGCTTCACCTTGCGCACGAGCTCGGGCAGACGTCGCCGCGCTTCGCTGATGGGTACCCGTGTCACCGCGCACCTCCGTGTACATCGGTGTACAGCACGGGACCATTGTCCGCTGACCTCCGGTGTCACGGCAAGGGTGCAGGATCGGCGCGAGGTGAGTGCCATGGGAAGACCGGATACCATCGGGCAGCTTCAGGCCGACGCACGCCTCCGGAGAAGATGTCCGCCTGAGCCGCGCCGGGTTTCCCTGAGCTTCGGTTATGAGGGGGGGGGATGCCGACACGACGCTGAGCGCGTATACTCACCCTCGTCCGTCGTGGGGGGAGGATTCCTGAGAACCGGGTGCGGCCCGGGACCCCTCGAACCTGATCCGGGTAATGCCGGCGAAGGGAACACGGCGAGGCGGAGTATGACGGCCGCACCCTTGATCGAGGGGGAGCGGCCGTTCGTGTTTGTGAAGATCACCGTCAACGGACAACCCACGGAGATCGAGGCCGGCATCACGATCGACGGCCTCCTCGACACGCTCAACATCAAGCGCCAGTACACGGCCGTCGCGGTCAACCGTGAGATCACGCCGAAGAGCGAGTACGGCTCGGTCAAGCTTTCGGAAGGCGACAAGGTCGAAATCGTTCGGCCCATGGGTGGCGGGTAACGGGAGGTAAAGAGATGTACGACAGCAATCTCGTGCTGGGCGGCAAGGAGTTCAGCTCGCGGCTCATCGTGGGCACCGGCAAGTACTCGTCGAACGAGGTGATGCGCACGGCGATCGAGGAATCGGGCGCGGAGATCGTCACCGTCGCGATCCGCCGGGTGGCGCTGCCCGGGAGCGGCGAGTCGATCCTCGACTTCATCGATCCCAAGCGCTACACGCTCTTGCCGAACACGGCGGGCTGCTACACGGCCGACGAGGCCGTGCGCACGTGCTATCTCGCGCGCGAGGCCGGGCTCGGCGAGATGGTGAAGCTCGAGGTCATCGGGGATCAGCGCACGCTGTTCCCGGACGCGCAGGGGCTGCTCGAGGCGACGAAGACGCTCGCGCGCGAAGGCTTCACGGTGATGCCGTACACGAACGACGACCCCGTGATGGCGAAGAAGCTCGAGGACGCGGGCGCGGCGTGCGTGATGCCGCTGGGCGCGCCGATCGGCTCCGGCCTCGGCATCCGCAACCCGTACAACATCAAGATCATCCTGGAGACCGTCACGGTGCCGGTGATCGTCGACGCCGGCGTCGGCACCGCGTCGGATGCCGCGATCGCGATGGAGCTCGGCTGCGACGGGGTCCTGATGAACACCGCGATCGCCGCCGCGACCGATCCGATCAGCATGGCGAAGGCGATGAAGCTCGCCGTGCAGGCCGGCCGGCTCGCATCGAAGGCGGGCCGCATGGGCAAGAAGCTCTACGCGACCGCGTCCTCGCCGCTCGAGGGCGTGCCCGATTGGACCAGCTGAGGCTCTGCCTCGTCACCGATCGCAACGGCACGCGCGGCCGCGACCTCGTCGAGATCGTCGCCGCGTGTGCCGCCGCCGGCCTTCCTTCCGTCGAGGTTCGTGAGAAAGATCTGGGCGCCGCCGACGTGGCGGCGCTGTGCCGCCGCCTCCGCGCGCTGCCGCGCGCTCCGTTCCTGATCGTCAACGATCGCGTCGATGTGGCGCTCGCGGTCGGCGCCGAGGGCGTGCAGCGTACGCACGCGTCGCTCTCCGTCGAGGAGATGAGGCTGGTCGCGGACAAGCGCGTTCGTGTGGGCGCGTCGACTCACGGCCTGGATGACGCGCTCGCGGCCGCGCGCCAGGGCGCCGACTGGATCTTCTTCGGCCCGGTCTACGACACCGCGTCGAAGCGTCAGTACGGCGCGCCGCAGGGCCTGGCGGCGCTGGAGCGGGTGACCGCGGCCGTGGACGTCCCGGTGCTCGCGATCGGCGGCATCACGCCCGACCGCGTCCCTGAAGTCCGCCGTGCCGGCGCGAGCGGCGTCGCGGTCATCTCGGCGATCCTCGCGGCCGACGATCCGGCCGCGGCGACGCGCCGCTTCCTGGACGCGCTAGGCTAGGCGCGTGCCGTGAAGATTCTGATCGTCGGCGGCGGGATCATCGGATGCGCGACCGCGTACGAGCTCGCGAAAGCCGGCGCGGCCGTGACGGTGCTCGAGCGCGCGACGCCCGGCGCGGAAGCGTCCGGCGCGGCCGCCGGACTGCTCGCGCCGCTCGGCGAGTCCGCGGAGACCGCGTTCGCGCAGCTCGCGATCGAGAGCTGGCGGCGCTATCCCGCCGTCGTGCGCGAGCTGCGCGAGCGCACCGGCATCGACGTCGAGCACGTGACGCGCGGCACGATCTACCCGCTGCACACCGCGGAGCACGTGCGCGCCGCCGAGTCGAAGCTGCGGCACCCGTGGGCGCGCGAGATCGGCATCGAGGCGTGGGACGCGGGCGATGTGCGCGGCCGCGAGCCCGCGCTCGCCACGAGCGTGCGCGGCGCGATGTTCGTGCGTGGCGATCACTGGGTGAACAACCAGCGGCTCGTCGTCGCCTACGCGCAGGCGGCGGTGAGCGCGGGCGCCGCGATGATGACCGGGGCCGCGGTCTCGCGCATCGTCGTGGAGGACGATCACGCGCGCGGGGTCGTCGTCGACGGCGAGTCGTACGAAGCGGACGCGGTGCTCCTGGCCGCGGGCGCGTGGACGGGCGCGCTGGCCGCGTCGTTCGGCGCCCGCCTTCGCGTCGAGCCGCGCAAGGGACAGATGGTCGCGCTCACGCACGTTCCGCAAATCCTGACGTACGCGATCCACGGCGACGACGTCTACCTGGTCCCGCGATCGTCAGGGGAGCTGCTGATCGGCGCGACGGTCGAGAAGGTCGGCTTCCAGCGCTCGGTGACGGCCACCGGCATCGCCGGACTGCTGTCCGCGGCGATCGCGCTGGTGCCGGGGCTCGGCACGCTGCCGATCAGCCGCACGTGGTACGGCTTCCGTCCGTGGGCGCCCGACAGCCTCCCGATCCTGGGTCCGTGGCCCGGAATCCAGGGCCTGTTCGTGGCGACCGCGCACTATCGCAACGGCATCCTTCTCGCTCCCATCACCGCCCGGCTCATGACAGAGTGGATGACGCACGGGCAGCCGTCGCTCGACGTGAAGGACTTCCTTCCCACCCGTTTCATAAAGGACCGGCGACCATGACGAAAGACGAGCTGAAGCAGCAGGTGTACGCGGCGATCGACAAGCACGGCGACGAGATCATCGGGCTCGGCGAGACGATTCGCCGGCAGCCGGAGCTCGGCTTCAAGGAGTTCAAGACCGCGAAGCTCGTGGAGCAGACGCTCGCGAAGCTCGGCCTCGCGCCGAAAGGCGGGCTCGCGATCACCGGCGTGCGCGCGGATCTGCGCGGGGGCGCGGGTGACGGCCCGACGTTCGCGATGCTCGGCGAGCTCGACGCGCTCGTCGTCGCCGGCCACCCGGAAGCCGACCCGCAGACCGGCGCCGCGCACGCGTGCGGCCACAACGCGCAGATCGCGGGCCTGCTCGGCGCCGCGATGGGCCTCGTGGCGACGAAGGCCGCGCAGCATCTCGCCGGACGCCTCGTGTTCTTCGCGGTGCCCGCGGAGGAGTACGGCGACGTCGAGTGGCGGGTGAGCCAGGCGCGCGAGGGCAAGCTGGAGTTCCTCGGCGGCAAGCCGGAGCTGATGCGGCTCGGCCACTTCGACGACGTCGACCTCTCGATGATGATCCACGGCACGTCGCGCAGCGAGGACGGCAAGGCCGGCGTGCCGACGTCGAACAACGGCTGCATCGTGAAGACCGTGCGCTACATCGGCAAGGCCGCGCACGCGGGCGGCGCGCCGCACATGGGCGTGAACGCGCTGTACGCGGCGAACATCGCGCTGACCGCGATCAACGCGATCCGCGAGACGTTCCGCGACGAGGACACGATCCGCGTGCACCCGATCATCACGCACGGCGGCTCGCAGGTGAACGTGATCCCGGGCGACGTGCGGATCGAGACGTACGTCCGCGGCCGCACGGTGGAGGCGATCATGGCCGCGAACGCGCGCGTGGACCGGGCGCTGCGCGCGGGCGCGCTCGCCATGGGCGCGAAGGTCGAGATCGAGACGCTCGCCGGTTACATGCCGATGGAGTGCGACCGCACCATGGCCGGCTTCTTCAAGGACTCGATCACGACGCTGGTCGGCGCCGAGCACTTCCGCGAGATCCCGCACCGCACGGGCTCGACCGACATGGGCGACCTGAGCCAGGTGATGCCGATCCTCCACCCGTACATCGGCGGCGCGCGCGGCAGCGGGCATGGCGCCGACTACGAGATCGTCGACAAGCCGCTGATGTACCTGGCGCCGGCGAAGGCGCTCGCGTCGATGGCGATCGATCTGCTCCACGACGGCGCGGCGGGCGCGAAGCAGGTGCTGAAGACCGCGAAGCCGCCGATGACGCGCGAGCAGTACCTGGGCTTCCAGCGCTCCGTCGGCAAGCGCGAAGTGTTCGACGGCGCCACCGCGTGATCGGCGTCGCGCGCTCCGTCACGGGGTAGTCGTTGTACGGGAAGTCGGCCATCGAGTTTCCGCGGCGGGTGGTGTGCCTGACCGCGGAGACCGCGGAGATCGCGCATCTCGTCGGCGCCGGCGATCGGGTGGTTGGAGTGCCCGGCACCGCGCGCCGGCCGGACGCCGTGCGCGAGAAGGCGAAGGTCGGCGGCTTCACCACGTTCAAGCTCGACAAGATCCTGGCGCTCGAGCCGGATCTGGTCCTCGCGTTCTCCGATCTCCAGCGCGACGTCGTGCGCGACCTGATCGGCGCCGGCGTCAGCGTGCTCTGCACCAACCAGCGCTCGCTCGACGAAGTCCTCGAAGCGATCCTCGTGATCGGCGGCGCGCTCGGACGCGAAGGCGACGCGCGCGCGCTCATCGCGGACATGCGCGACGAGGTGAAGCAGGTCCGCGAATACTCGAGCATCTGGCCGGATCGCCCGCGCGTCTACTTCGAGGAATGGCCGGATCCGATGATCGCGGGCATCCGATGGGTGTCGGAGCTGATCGAAATCGCCGGGGGACAGGACGTGTTCACGGAGCTGCGCGCGCAGCCGGGCGCGAAGCATCGCGTCGTCGCCGCCGCCGAGGTCGTGCGACGCGATCCGGAGATCATTCTCGCGTCCTGGTGCGGCAAGCCTGTCGATAAATCGTCGATCGCGGCGCGGCCCGGCTGGGAGAACATCACAGCGATCCGTCGCGGTCAGGTTCACGAGATCGACGGCGAGGACATCCTGTCACCGGGACCGTCTTTGATGCACGGTCTGCGGCGCATTCACGACCTCATCCAGGACTTTCAGGCACACCATTGAGCGGACACCCGAGCGGGCGGGCGCGGGGCGCCCGGGTGCCCGCGAGTTCAAAATGCCAAATTGCCGAGGGCGATACAATCGAAGGGTAGTTTCCGCACGGAAAAACTTGGGGCCTTCAGACGTGCGCGCTAGTATCGGACCCCGTTCCACAGGAGCCTGACTGATACCCATGACCGACCTCGTTCGTCCCGAGCGTTTCTTCGCCGACCGGTTCAACGTGACGCCGTCGTTGATGGAGAAGGTGCTCGGGGGCGCTCTCAAGGGGCGCGTCGACGACGCCGACATCTATCTCGAGTACCGCATCAACGAGGAGCTCTCGCTCGAGGAAGGCGCGGTGAAGAAGGCGTCGCGCCACGTGAGCCAGGGCGCGGGTGTCAGAGCGCAAGCCGGCACGCGCACCGGCTACGCGCACACCGACGACATCACGATCCGCAATCTCGAAGACGCCGCGCGCCAGGCGCGCGCGATCGCGGACCGCGCGACGGCGACCGCCGCGCTCGCGACGGCCGGGGCGGGGAAGCCGCACGACCTCTACTCGCTCGACGAAGCGCCGGTCGCCACCGATCTCGCGCGCAGGCTCGATCTGCTGCACAAGGTGGACGCGGCGGCGCGCGCGGCCGATCCGCGGATCAAGCAAGTGTTCGCGTCGGTCGGCAGCGAAGAGGTGGTGACGCTCGTCGCCACGATGACGGGCTGGACGGTCGGCGACGTGCGCCCGCTCACGCGCCTCAACGTCACGACGATCGCCGAGGAGAACGGGCGGCGCGAGATCGGCACCTACGGTGGTGGCGGCCGCGTGCGCTTCGACTACTTCCTCGAGCAGGAGCGCTGGAAGCGCTTCGCGACCGAAGCCGCGCGGCAGGCGACGCTCAAGCTCTCCGCCGTCGACACGCCGGCCGGCTCGATGACCGTCGTGCTCGGCCCGGGCTGGCCCGGGATCCTGCTGCACGAGGCGGTCGGGCACGGCCTCGAGGGCGATTTCAACCGGAAGGAGGTCTCGGCGTTCTCCGGACGCATCGGCCAGAAGGTCGCCTCCGAGCTGGTGACCGTCGTCGACGACGGCACGATTCCGAATCGCCGCGGGTCGCTGAACGTGGACGACGAAGGCACGCCGACGGGACGCGCGGTGCTGATCGAGCGCGGCATCCTGCGCGGCTACCTGCAGGACAAGCTCAACGCGCGCCTGATGGGCATGTCGCCGACCGGCAACGGCCGGCGTGAGTCCTACGCGCATCCGCCGCTGCCGCGCATGACCAACACGTTCATGCTCGCGGGCGACGACGATCCCACCGACATCCTGAAGTCCGTGAAGAGCGGCCTCTACGCGGTCGCGTTCAGCGGCGGCCAGGTCGACATCACGAACGGCAACTTCGTGTTCTCGGCGAGTGAGGCGTATCTGATCGAAGACGGCAAGATCACGAAGCCGGTGAAGGGCGCGACGCTCATCGGCAACGGCCCCGACGCGATGACGAAGGTCACGCGCGTCGGCCACGACCTCGAGCTCGACGAAGGCATCGGCACCTGCGGCAAGGACGGCCAGTCGGTGCCCGTCGGCGTCGGTCTCCCGACCATTCGCATCGACGGCATGACGGTGGGCGGGACGGCGGTTTGAGCGCCGGGCTGCTCTCCGACGTCCTGAAGCGCGCGGTCGCGCGCGGCGCCACCGCCGCCGACGGGTTCCTCGTCGAAGAGCGCTCGTTCAGCGCGCTGGTCCGGCTCGGGCAGGTCGACACCGTCTCGCACGCCGACGAGCGCCGCCTGTCGCTCCGCGTGTTCGTCGGCCAGGCCTCCGCCGCCGCGTCGACCTCCGATCTCTCGCGCGAGTCGCTCGAGCGGGTCGTCGACGAAGCGACCGCGCTCGCGCGGATCACCGCCACCGATCCCCACGCGGGTCTTCCGGAGCCGGACGCGCTGATCCACGGGCTGCCCGATCTCGATCTCGACGATCCGACGGGCCACGATCTGGCGCCGGAAGCGAAGATCGAGCTGGCGCGCCGCGCGGAAGACGCCGCGCGCTCCGCCGATCCGCGCATCACGAATTCCGAGGGCGCGGACTTCTTCGACCGGCAGGCGCGCTACGCGTACGCGACGTCGCACGGCTTCGAGCGCGAGTATCCGACCTCCAGCTTCCGGATCAGCGCGTCGCCGGTGGCCAGCCGCGACGGCAGCATGCAGCGCGACAGCTGGTACTCGATGACGCGCAAGCGCGCGCGCCTGGACGACCCGGAGTCGATCGGCCGCATCGCGGCGGAGCGCGCGGTGCGCCGCCTCGGCGCGCGCAAGGTGAAGACCGCCGAGGTGCCGGTGATCTTCGATCCGGAGAACGCGGCGAGCCTGCTGCGCGCGCTCGCCGGCGCCGCGAGCGGGCCGACGCTCTATCGCCGCGCGTCGTTCCTCCTCGATCGCCTCGGCTCGAGGATCGCGTCGCCCAAAGTCACGGTCGTCGACGACGGCACCCTCCAGGGCGCGCTCGGCTCCCGGCCGTTCGACGGCGAGGGGCTCGCGACGAAGCGCACCGTGCTCGTGCGCGACGGCGTGCTCGAGTCGTATTTGCTGGACAGCTACAGCGCGCGCAAGCTCGGCATGACGTCGACGCATCACGCGGTGCGGGACGGCGCCGGCGTCGGCGTGTCGACGTCGAACCTCGTGCTGCAGCCGGGCACGCAGAGCCCGGAAGAGCTGATCCGGTCGGTGAAGAGCGGACTCTACGTGACCGAGCTGATCGGCTTCGGCGTGAACGGCGTCACCGGCGACTACTCGCGCGGCGCCGCCGGCCTGTGGATCGAGAACGGCGAGCTCAGCTACCCCGTGGAAGAGGTGACGGTCGCCGGCAATCTCCTCAAGATGTTCGACGCGGTGGAGGGGATCGGCAACGACCTCGTCATGCGGGACCGGACCGTGTCCCCCACGCTTCTCATCGGCCGCATGGTCGTCGCAGGAAACTGACGGAGCCCGGATGATCATCGACAGCCACTGCCACCTGCACGACCCCGCGTTCAAGGACCTCGGCGAGTCCCTGCGCGTCGCGCTCACGCACGACGTGTGGGGCGTGATCGGCGTCGGCGTCGATCCCCGGACGAACGCGCACACGCTGCGCGCCGCCGCGGCCTTTCCGAAAGCGGTGTGGCCGTGTCTCGGCTTCCACCCCGACCGTCCGGACCTCGACGACGCCGCGCTCGAGCAGGTGATCGCGCAGCTGCACGAGCACCACGCGCGCATCGTCGCGCTCGGCGAGGTCGGGCTGCCGTGGTACTCGCTCGACGGCCGGAGCGACGCCGCCGCGCTGATGACACGCGGCCGCGCGCGGCTGGATCGGCTGCTCGAGGTCGCGGCGCGCTACGACCTGCCGGTCGCGCTACACGCGCCGCACGGCGCCGCCCTCGGCGCGTTCGAGGCGCTCAAGCGTCACGGGATCGAGCGCGCGGTCTTCCACTGGCACAAGGCGCCGCTCGAGGTGACGCGGGCGATCGTCGACGCCGGCTATTGCGTCTCCGTCGGTCCCGAGGTCGTCTATCGTGAGCGCGACCGCGAGCTGGTCTCGGCGGTCGACCTCGAATCGCTCCTCGTGGAGAGCGACGGGCCGTGGCCGTATCAGGGAGAGTTCGACGGCATGCCGTCGGGCCCGTGGCTGGTCGGCCGCGTCGCCGAGGAAGTCGCGAAGATCAAGCGGCTGCCCGTCGACGACGTGATGTTCCAGCTCTCGGCGAACACGTGCGGCCTCTTCGATCTCATGTGGGCGTGAAGGGCGAGTGAAGGCCGAGCGCCACACCGTCGACGTCCCCGGCGGGCATCTCCGCCTGGTCCTCCATCTGCCCGACGTCGACGCGCCCGTTCCGTGCGTGGTGGCCTGCCACGGTCTCAGCGCCTCGAAGGACAGCGACAAGTACCTCCTGCTCGGCGATGTGCTGCCGGCCGCCGGCCACGCGCTCGCCCGCTTCGATTTCCGCGGATGCGGCGAGTCGTCCGGTCGCGAGGACGAGACCACGATCGCCACGCGCATCGAGGACGTGGAGGCCGTGCTGAAGCTGCTCGGCCGCCATCCGCGCCTCTCGGGCGACGTCGCGCTGCTCGGCTCGAGCCTGGGCGGGTTCGTCGCGCTCCACGTGGCGAGCGCGCGCGCCGACGGAACCCCGGTCACGACGTGGAACGCGCCGAGCAATCTCTTCGACCTCGCCAACGACGAGCGTGACGAGCATCCGGGCATCGGCGTGCCGTTCTTCGTCGAGCTCGCGAGCCATCGGTATGACTCCACGCCCGCCGGCGTGCCGCGCCACCTGGTGATCCAGGGCGAAGCGGACGACGTCGTCGAGGTCGAGCACGGCGTGGTGCTGCACTCTCGCGCCGCGGATCCGTGCGAGCTGATCATCATTCCGGGCGCCGATCACCGCTTGACCGACCCCGGTCACCGGCGTCAGGCCGTCGACGCGAGCCTGGCGTGGTTCCGGCGGTTTCTGCCCGCATGAGCATCGAGAAAAATCGCCTCGTCGACGATTTCCTCGCGCTCGTGCGCATCTCGAGCCCGTCGCGCCGCGAAGCGGAAGTCGCGCGCTGGCTCACCGGCACCCTGCAGCGCATGGGCGTGCGCGTGGACGTCGACGACGCGGGCACGAAGATCGGCGGCGACACCGGCAACCTGTTCGCGCAGTTCCCCGGAACCGTGCCGGACGCCGCGCCGCTGCTGCTGTGCGCGCACATGGACACCGTGATCCCGTGCGAGAAGATCACGCCCGTGCGCGACGGCGACGTCATCCGCACGGACGGCACCAGCGTCCTCGGCGGCGACGACAAGGCCGGCGTCTCGGCGATCCTCGAGGCGGTACGGATCGTCAGGGAGCGGAACATTCCGCACGGGCCGATCGACGTGCTGTTCACGGTGTGCGAAGAGCAGGGACTCTACGGCGCGAAGCACTTCGAGATCGGCCGGCTGCGCGCGCGCCGTGGCGTCGTGCTCGACTGCGACGGCGTCGACGAGCTGATCGTGCAGGGGCCGGCGGCGAACAAGCTCACCTTCACGGTGCGCGGGCTCGAGGCGCACGCGGGGCTCGCGCCCGAGCAGGGGATCAGCGCCATCAAGGTCGCGGGCGAAGCGATCGCCGCGATGAAGCTCGGACGGATCGACGAGGAAACGACCGCGAATCTCGGCTTCATCCAGGGCGGGCTCGCGATCAACATCGTCCCGAACGAGGTGACGGTGCGCGGCGAGACCCGCAGCCGCAGCGACGCGAAGCTCCGCGCGCAGACCGCGCACATGACCGACTGCTTCGAGCAGGCCGCGGTCCGCCACCGCGTGACCGTCGAAGGCCGCGAGCACGTCGCACGCGTGGAGACGAAGGTCACCCAGGACTACGAAGGCCTGAACGTCCCGCGCGACAGCGGCATCGTCACGCTGATGCGCCGCGCGGTCGAGGGGCGTGGCCGCACGCTCACCGTGCGCGCGACGGGCGTCGGCTGCGACGCCAACATCTTCAACGGCCGCCACGGTCTCGAGATCGCGAACCTCGGCTGCGGGATGCGCCAGATCCACACCGTCAACGAGTGGATCGCGGTCCAGGACCTCGTCGCGACGGCCGAGACGCTCGTCGAAGCGCTCCGGCTCAACGCCTCCCGCTAAAGCGCCCGTCCCTAGCGCATCGCGAAGAGGATCGCGACGGCGAGCAGCAGGCGGTAGATCACGAACGGCGTGAGCGAGCGCCGGCGCAGGTAGCCCACCAGGAACCACACCGCGAGCCAGCCACTCACGAACGAGGCGATCACGGCCGCCGTCAGGGGGCCGGCCTCACCCGGCGGCATGCCGGTTTTCATGAGCTGCAGGAGCTTGTACCCGCCCGCGGCGCCGGTGATCGGAATGCCGAGCAGGAAGGAAAAGCGCGCGGCGGTCGCACGGTCGAGCCCGGTGAAGAGCCCCGTGGTGATCGTGATGCCGGAGCGCGACGTGCCGGGGACCAGGGCGAGCGCTTGCCCGACACCGACCGTGAGGCCGCGCGCCCACCCGACGGCCTCCAGCGCATCGGAACGGGAGTAGCCGTCACGCCTCGGCGCGCTCGTCAGCGTGGCGCGGTGATCGGCGATCCACATCACGGCTCCCCAGAGCGCCGTCGTCCCCGCGATCAGGAGCGGTGAGCGGAGATTCGACTCGATCGCCTTGCCCAAGAGCAACCCGGCGAGGCCGGCGGGAATCGTCGCGACGATGAGGATCACCGCGACGCGGCGCGAGAGCGCGCCGGTCGCCAGCTCCATCAGCTCCACGCGGAAGTACGCGACGAGCGCCGCGAGCGTGCCGATGTGCATGACCGCGTCGAACGCCTGGCCCTGGTCCGGCCAGCCGAAGACGTGCGGGACGAGGATGAGATGGCCCGACGACGAGACGGGCAGGAACTCCGTTACGCCCTGCACGACGCCGAGCACGATCGCCTGGAGATAGCTCACGCGGTCATCCGAGCGCGGTCATCCGACGATGTCCTCGCCGCCGTCGACGCCGATCACGTTGCCGGTGATCCACTGGGTGTCGGAGTGCGCGAGCGCGGCGATCGCGCGCGCGACGTCGTCGGGCGTCGTCAGCCGGCCGCTCGGATTCTTCCGCCGCGCGTCCGCCTCGAGCTTGTCGTAACCGGGAATCTTCTGCGCGGCCGGCGTCATCGTGACGCCCGCGCGGATCGCGTTGACCGTGATGCCGCGCGGGGCCAGCTCCATCGCGAGCTGGCGCACGTGCGACTCCAGCGCGGCCTTGGCGGCGGACACCGGCCCGTAGGACGGCAGCACGCGCGTGCCGCCCGACGACGTCATCGCGTAGATCCGTCCCCCCTCGCGCATCAGGCCGCGGGCGACGAGATCCTGCGTCCAGTAGACGAGCGTGTGCGCCATCACGTCGAGCGTCATGTCCATCTGGGCCGCGGTCACGGCGTCCGGCGCGGCGCTCGCGATGAACGGCTTGAGCGAGCCGAACGCGAGCGAGTGGACGAGCACGCGCACCTGGCCGTCTTCACCGCGCTCGCGCAGCGCCGCCGCCATCGCGTCGAGCGTCTCCGAGCGACGCTCGGCGTCCGCGGCGTTCACGTTGAAGAATCGCGCCTCGCGGCCGGCGCCACGAACGCCGGCACAGACGCGCTCGGCGTTGGGAAGCGTCGCCTTGCGATCGAGATGGACGCCGAAGATGTGGAGGCCGGCGCGGGCGAGCCCGAGGCTGACCGCTTCGCCGAAGCCGGACGATGCGCCGAGAACGAGAGCCCAGCCGTGGAGACGGATCGGATCGGCGGGCAGGGGCACGGCTCCATAGTACGCTCTGGCGGTGGATTTTGAGGCGTTCCTCGCCGCGTGCCGCGCGGAGTGGCGCGAGTTCGACGACGAGACGTCGCTCGCGAACGTCGCGCATCCCCGCGACCGCGGGCTCCGGCTCCTGCTCGACGCGATCCCGGGGATGGCGACCGAGAACAAGCTCACGCTGCTCAATCGCGCGGTGGCACACATGGTACGCGGCGAGGTCTACGTCGAGATCGGCTGCTTTCACAGGTTGTCCCTCGCGGGCGCGCTCACCGCGCATCCGGACGTGCCGGCGTTCGCGTGCGACGACTTCTCCGAGTTCGGCGGGCCGCGCGCGGAGCTGCCGAAGACGCTCGCGGCGTGGACCGCGCCCGGGCAGGTGCGCTTCCACGACATGGACTTCCGTCGGTTCCTGGCGGACGCGCCGTGGGCCCCCGCGCGCGTCGGGGTGTACTTCTACGACGGGCCGCACGACTTCGACGACCAGTTCGTCGCGCTGCAGGCGATGCTCCCGCATCTGGCACCGGATGCCGTCGTGATCGTCGACGACACGAACTGGCGCCACGTGCGCGCGGCGAACCGGTTCTTCGCCGCGCACGTCCCGGGCTTCGATCTGGTGCGCTCGATCCGCACGCGCTCGGGCTCCTCGCCGGCCTGGTGGAACGGCGTCGAGGTCTTTCGCTGGCGCGGCCGCCCGGGCACGGTGCTGCGGACCCCCGACGGCTACGCCGCGCGGCGCCGCTACTGGGACGGCGCGTACCTGCGTCTCGCGCGCGCCTGGTGGGAGACGCGCGCGGCCGTCGCCGCGGTGCCCGGCGCGCGGCGCGCGTGGCACGCCTGGAGCGCGCGGCGGCGAGGGCTCAGGTAAAATCCCCGCGATGCCGAAGACGGCCGGAATCATCCTCGTCGGCAACGAGATCCTGTCGGGCAAGATCGCCGACGCCAACGCCTCCTACCTCTGCCGCGAGCTGCGCGGGCTCGGGGTGGAAGTGCGCCGGATCAGCGTGATCCCGGACGAGATCGACCTCATCGCCGCCGAAGTCGCGCGCTTCGGCAGCGACTACGACGTCGTGTTCACCTCCGGCGGCGTGGGGCCGACGCACGACGACGTGACGATCGAGGGCGTCGCGCGCGCCGCCGGCGTGCGCGTGATCCGTCATCCGGCGCTCGTCGCGCTGATCGAGCGCTACTACAAGGACGCGGTGACCGAGGCGCATCTCAAGATGGCCGAGGTGCCGGACGGCGCCGAGCTCCTCGTCGACGAGTCGGTCCGCTTTCCGACGATCCTCATGGGCAACGTCTACATCCTTCCCGGCGTGCCGGAGATCTTCCGCCGGAAGTTCGACGCGATCCGCGAGCGCTTCCGCGACCAGCCGATCTTCCTGAAGAACGTGTTCGTGCGCATCGGCGAGGGGATCCTCGCGGATCACCTCAACGCGCTCGTGCGCGAGTACCCGGCGCTGCTCTGCGGCTCGTATCCGGAGTTCTCGAACCCGGAATACAAGGTGAAAGTCACGCTCGAATCGCGCGATCGCGCCTTCCTCGATCGCGCGCTGGCCGAGCTGCTCAAGCGGCTGCCGGCGGATTCGATCGTCCGCGTGGCCTGAGTGCGGGGCATCGCCCTCGGCGTCGCCGTCGTCGCCCTCGGGCTCTTTCTGATCGGGCTCGGGCGGGCGCCGTTTCTCGATCCGCCCGAAGGCTTCCACGCCGCCGTCGCGCAGGGAATCCGCAACACCGGCGACGTCGTCACGCTGCGCGTGAACGGCGTCCGCTACTTCGACAAGCCCCCGCTGCTCTACTGGCTGATGGCGGGCAGCTTCAGCGTCGGCGGCGCCACCCAGCTCACCGCGCGGCTGCCTTCGGCGCTCGCGGCGGTCGGTGTCGCCGCGATCACCGCGCGCCTCGGAATGCTGCTCGGCGGTCCGAGGCTCGGGCTGCTCGCCGGGCTGATCGTCAGCACCAACCTCGGGATCTTTCTCTACGGCCGCCTGGTGAAGCCGGACCTCGTGTTCATCCTCTGCATCCTGCTCGCGTACGCGGGATTCATCCTCGCCTATCGCGGCGCGGGCCGGCGCGCCCTCGTGCTCTTCTACGCGGCGCTCGGGGCCGCGACCATCGCGAAGGACGTGCTCGGCGCGCTCGGCCCGTGCGTGGTGATCGCGCTCTTCTTCTGGCTCACGCGCGAGCGTCCGGTCGCGCCGTGGATTCCGTGGTGGGGACCGCTGCTGACGGCCGGCATCGCGCTGCCGTGGTATCTGACGGTCGAGTCCCGGAATCCCGGTTTCCTCTGGTACACGATCGTCGACAACCATCTGCTGAACTTCACGCGCCAGCGCGTCTTCCCCGACGAGGACGTCCCGCTCGGCACGATCGAGTTCCTGCTCGTGACGGCCGCCGCGTTCCTGCCGTGGGTGCTCGTGGCGCCGTGGGCGGTCGCGCGCGCGCTCAAGCGTCCATGGACCGACGCGACGGCGCGTCTCTGGGCGTTGCTCGGATTGTGGGTGGTCGTCGTCATCGGGTTCTTCGCGATCTCGCCGTTCAAGCTGCCGCACTACGGGCTGCCCGCGTTTCCCGCGCTGGCGTTGCTCGTCGCCCGCGTGTGGGACGAGTCGATCGACGCGGCGCCGCATGCGGTGCGCCCGCGCGCGCTGATCGCGCCGGTCGTCGCGATCTTCGCGCTCGCGGCGATCGGGGCCGTGGTCGTGGCGTCGGGCGCGCTCAACGTGCCCGTGGAGACGCTGAACTCGTTCGACCTGGCGAGCCGGAACATGGCGGCACGGGGCGGCGCGGGGGTGACGACCCCGCTGGATCGCTACAACGCGACCCTCGCGCGGTGTGCGCTGGTCTTCTCGCTGGGGACGGTCGGGACGGCTGTCGCGCTCTGGCGGCGCGCGCCGGGCCTCGGGGTCGCGCTCGCGCTCGGCACGATGGTGGCGTTCCTTCCGGTCGCGGCCGATGGCATGACCACCTTTGCCCGCGCCCGGTCGGCCGCGACGGTCATCGACGCGCTCGCCCTCCGCGCGAAGCCCGACGACGTAATCGCGCACGAGGGGCCGCTCGAGAACACGGGCTCGCTGCTCCTGCGCGTCACCGGCCCGGTCCGCGTGGTGGACGGGCTCCAGTCGAATCTGGCCTTCGGCGCCACATTCCCCGATGCGCGCGACCTTTTCTGGGACGCACCCCGCCTGCAGGCCGCCTGGAGCGCCGGGCGGCGCGTGTTTCTCGTTTCTGGTGTCGATCCGGGCCGCAGCGTGGTCCGCGGGCTGCCTCAGGGCCGGGTGCACGTGATCGCGCGGGGTGGCGGGCGCTGGCTCTACTCAAATCTTGCCGATTAGAGGGCCGGATCGGATCATGGAGTGTAGTGAGCGTGACGCGGCGGTACACCCTCAAGCCGGATCCTCACAGCAGCCACTCGGTCATGCTGGCGTGGCTGGGAGAAGGACACGGCCGGCGTCTGCTCGACGTCGGCGCGGCCGACGGGCTCCTGAGCCGGCATCTCACTGAAGCCGGCTGGCGCGTCACCGGCATCGAGGCCGATCCGGAGCTCGCCGAAGCCGGCCGCCCGTACTGCGAGCGCATGGTCGTCGGCGATCTCGACCGCGACGTTCCCGACTTCGACGAGCCGTTCGACGCGATCGTCTACGGCGACGTGCTCGAGCACCTCGTCGATCCGCTGCGGACGGTGCAGGGCTTGAATCGCTCGCTCGCGGCCGGCGGGCGCGTGGTGGTCTCGGTCCCGAACGTCGCGCACCTGTTGATCCGGCTGTCCCTGCTCATGGGCCGCTTCGACTACTTCGATCGCGGAATTCTCGATCGCACGCACCTCAGATTCTTCACCGACCGGTCGGTGCGACGCCTGCTCGGCGCCGCCGGCCTCGTGATCGTGCGCCGCACGGCGACCGCCGTGCCGCTCTACCAGGTCGTGCCGGCGGCGTGGCACGGACGGCTGCTCGCGGGCGCGCACGCCGTGAGCGCGGCGCTCTCGCGGGCGTTTCCACGCCTGCTCGGCTACCAGTTCGTCGTCGTCGCGGAGCGCGGCACGTGGCCCTGACCAAGCCGAAGGTCGTCGTGGTCATGCCGGCGTACAACGCCGGACGCACGCTGCGCATGACGTACGAGGAGTTGCCGAAGGACACCGTGAGCACGGTGATCCTCGTGGACGACGGATCGACCGACACGACGCTCGACGTCGCACGCCAGCTCGGGCTGCAGATCTTCGTCCACGATCGCAACTACGGCTACGGCGCCAACCAGAAGACCTGCTACACGGAGGCGCTGCGCGCGGGCGCCGACGTGGTCGTGATGGTGCACCCGGACTATCAGTACGATCCGACGCTCGTGCCGCAGATCATCGCGCCGATCCTCGCCGACGAGGCGGACGTGGTGCTCGGCTCGCGGCTCAAGAGCGGCTCCGCGCTCCAGCAGGGCATGCCGTGGTGGAAGTACGTCTCGAATCGCTTTCTCACGTGGGTGGAGAACCGCACGTTCAGCTTGCAGCTCTCCGAGTACCACACCGGCTATCGCGCGTTCCGGCGCGAGGTGCTGGAGACCGTGAACTTCGCCGCGAACTCCGACGCGTTCATCTTCGACCAGGAGATCATCGCGCAGGTGGTCGCGGCCGGTTTCCGCATCGGCGAGATCGCGGTGCCGACGCGCTACTTCAAGGAAGCCTCGCAGGCGAGCTTCCTCGCGTCCACGCGGTACGGGCTCAGCATCCTCAGCGTCTGTCTCGTCTTCGCGCTGCACCGCCGCGGCATCCGACGCTCGCGCCGCTTCTCGAGTCTCCGCGCGCGCTATCACCGCTTGCCGTGACCCGCGTCGCGCTCGACGTGCTCGGCGGCCTCGCCGTGCTGGGTGGCGTCGTCGTGGCCGCGACCGGCGGCGCCACCGTGCGCGGCGTGCTGCTGACGCGCCCTGAGGCGTTCGTCGTCGCCGCCACCGTTCTGTTCGGGCTGCGAGCCCTGCTCGCACCGTATCGATTGCCACGTGCGCCCGCACGCGTCGTCGCCCTCGCCGCGGGCGCGTACGTGGTCGCGCTGGGCTTCATCGTCGTCACCCGACATCTCGCGCTGCGGACCCACGCGCTCGACCTCGGGCAGTACGTCCAGACCGTGTGGTCGGTGGCGCACGGCCACGGCGCCGTGTTCACGCTGATTCCCGAGTACGTCACGACGGTGCGCATGCACGCGTGGGGCGATCACTTCTCGCCGATCCTCTACACGCTCGTGCCGTTCGTGTGGCTCGTCCCCGACGCGATCGTCGCGCTGCTCTTCCAGACGGTCGTGCTGGCGCTGGGAGCCGTCGCGCTGTATCACTACGCCTCGCGCCGGCTCGAGCCGCGCGTGGCGGCCGCGTTCGCCGTCGTCTACCTGCTGAACCCGTCGCTCCACGGGATCAACCTGCGCGACATCCATCCCGCCGCGTTCGTGATCCCGCTGGTCGTCGCGGCGGCGCTCGCCCACGACACGAAGCGCTTCGGCTGGTGCGCGGCCGCCCTCGTCGGCGCGGCGGCGTGTCGCGAGGACGCGGCGGTGGCCGTCGTGGGGTTCGGGATCTGGCTGGCGCTCGCGCGGCGCCGGTGGCTCGTCGGGGGAGGCGTCGCCGTCGCCGCCGTCGCGCTGCTGCTGCTCGACCTCCAGGTCGTGATGCCGTACTTCCGCGGCGGCGCCGGCTACCACCACCTCTACCGCTACACGCATCTCGGCGGCTCGCTGAGCGAGATCCTCGTGAGCATCGCGCTCAGGCCGTGGCGATGGCTCGGCGTGCTGCTCACGGGGCCGAAGCTCGTCTACATGGCGGCGATGCTGGCGCCGCTCGCCTTTCTGCCGCTGATGGCGCCCAGGGTGCTCGCGGCCGCGCTGCCCGGCCTCGCGATGAACGTGCTCAGCGTCGATCCGATCCTGATCAACCACCGCTCGCAGTACCAGAGCTTCGTGCTGCCGTTCCTCGTGCTCGCGGCTGTCGAGGGCTACGCCGTCCTCCGGCGGCGCGCCGGCGAGGGCAGCCGCATTCCGGCCGTGGCCCTCGGCGCCGCCGCGTGTCTCGCGCTGATCCTCTCGTCGCGCACGTTCAACGATCTCTCCGTGCGCAACTGGCGCCTGGGGCCCGAGCAGCGGGCGGCGCACGCGCTGATGGCGCGGATTCCGAAAGACACCGGGGTCAGCCTCAACGAGCGGCTGGTGCCGCATCTGGTGACGCGCGAGAACGTCTTCGTCTACCCGCGCGGGCTCGGGATCAGCGCGCACGTGATCGAGCGCGCCGACGTGCTGGCGCGCGCGCCGGCGTCAGGCTACGTCGAGCGCGAGCGCGCGGGCGGCTGGGTGCTGCTCGACCGGCAGCGCTGAGGAGGCGGCGGCAGCACGCGCGAGGCGGGGGCCCCGTCGCCCCCTAGGACTCCGCGATCTCGTGCGGCGCGAGAACGTGCGAAGCGTGGTGGTGGATCATGCGCCACGTCTCGGCGTCGCGCGCGAAGAGGTTCGTCGCGAGGATCGCGGTGACGCCGACGCGTCCCTGGACGTCGGAGAGAATGTTCTCCGTGCAGGTGACCCAGCCGACCTCGCCGTGCACGACGACGCGCAGGTCGCCGATCGTGAACCGCATCTCCTCGGTGTTCTCGAAGATCGCGCGCCACGACTCGCGCACGGCGTCCCAGCCCGTGAGGAGCGGCCAGCCGGGGTGGACGCACTTGACGGTGTCCTCGTGCGCCCACACCGCGTCCATCGCGTCGATGTCGAGCGCCTCGAACGCGCGATAGAACCGCGCGTTCGCGTCCGCGACGTGCTTGCTCGCGCCCGTCAGGGGTCCGGACATTCCACGACGATGTGATCGCCCTCGTGGCGGAGAGGCAGCGAGTCCAGCGTGTCGCCTACGCAGGGGCCCCCGGTGCACCGGCCGGTCGGAGGATCGAACACCGCTCCGTGCGTGGCACAGATGATCTCGCGCGCGTCCTCGCTGAGGAACTCGTTCTCCCAGAGGTCGAGCGGCGTGCCGACGTGCGGGCAGCGGTTGAGGTAGGCGTGGAACACGCCGTCGTGGTTCACGACGAACCCGTTGACGCGCTTGCCGCCGCATTCCAGGCGGAACTTCGCGGTGTGTCCGGGCGTGAGATCGGCGGCGGCGTGGCGCCAGGGTTCGGAGGGCGTCATGGCGGTGAATGGTAGCATCGACGCCTATGCTGGCGATCGACGCGCGCGACGTGGCGAAGACGTTTCGCAGCGGCGTCTTCCGTCGCCGCGAGACCGTCGCGCTGGCGGGCGTCTCGCTCGGCGTGCCGCGCGGCGCGATCTTCGGCCTCCTCGGGCCGAACGGCGCCGGGAAGACGACGTTGCTGTCGATCTTCGCCACGCTGCTGCTCCCGGATCGCGGCAGCATCACGATCCTCGGTCACGACGTGCTGCGCGAGGCGAGCGCGCTGCGCCGTCGGCTCAACATGGCGAGCGGCAACGCGTCGTTCGTGTGGGCGATGAAGCCGGACGAGATCCTCGACTTCTACGGGCGGCTCTACGGTCTTTCCGGCGCCACGCTGCGCCGGCGCGTCGATGAGCTGATCGAAATGTGCGAGCTCACCGCGCATCGGCGCGTGCGCTACAACGAGCTCTCCACGGGCCTCAAGCAGCGGCTCGCACTCGCGAAGGCGCTCGTGAACGAGCCGGAGCTGCTCTTCCTCGACGAGCCGACGCTCGGGCTCGATCCGGACGTCTCGGTCCGGCTGCGGGAGCACATCGCGCGTCTGCGGCGGGAGCGCGGGATGACGATCGTGCTCACCACGCACTACATGCGCGAGGCCGAGCAGCTCTGCGACGAGATCGCGTTCATCAAGAGCGGGCGCGTGCTCGCGCGCGGCACCGCGGCCGAGCTCAAGCGGCAGATCCGGATCGGCGACGTGGTGGCGCTGCGCCTCGATCCGCCCGACGCCCCGTGGCTCACCGACATGGCGGGTGTGCTGCGCTGTGTGACGAGCAACGGACGGATCGAGTGCACGGTGGACGACGCGGAGAAGCGCCTGCCGGAGATCCTGGCCGCCATTGCCGCGGAAGGCGCGGTCGTGCGCGACATCCAGGTGCGCGAGCCCGAGCTCGAGGAGGTGTTCGTTGAGCTGGCGCGTTGAGGGGCGCTGGCGCACCGAGGTGATCGCCGTCACCGCGTTCGCGCGCCGCAATCTCCAGATGGCGCTCCGCAACGTCTTCCTGCTCTTCGAGCTCCTGTTCTGGCCGGTCGTCGGCGTGCTCGGCATCGGGCTCATGGCGCGCTTCCTCGAGCTCTCGCCCGAGGCGACCTCGTTCATTCTCATCGGCCAGATCGCGTTTTCGACCGTGAGCGTCTGCCAGCTCGACGTCGCCTACGCGGTGCTCTACGACGTCTGGTCGAAGTCGGTGAAGCACCAGTTCCTCGCCCCGATCGGCGTGCGTCATTTGACGACGGGTGCGTGGCTGGTCGGGATCCTGCGCTCGCTGGTGGTCTTCACGATGCTGTCGGCGGTGGCGTGGTGGGCCTTCGGCTTCGACGCGCTGCACGCGGGTGTGGGGCCCCTGGCCGTCTTCCTGGCCGGTTGCAGCCTCACCGCGTGGGCGGTGAGCGTGCTGGTGTGCACGCTGATCATGCTGCTCGGCGCCAAGGCGGAGACGGCCGCGTGGGCCAGCGTCAACTTCGTGCTGACGCTCGCCGGGATCTATTACTCGGTGGCCGTGCTGCCGAAGCCCGTCGCGGCGCTGGCGGCGGCGATTCCGCTCACGTACTTCCTCGACGCCTACCGCGCGCACTACGGATTTCCCGCGGAGTTCGCGCGCCCGATCCTGATCGGTGGCGCGCTCGCGCTGCTGTACGTCGGCCTCAGCCACTGGGCGTTCGTCGCCGCCGTGCGAAGCGCGCGCCGCTCCGGACTCCTGCTGAAGATGTCCGAATAGATGGACCCGTCCTCTCGGCGGTCCTGCTGGGGTTCATCCTCGGCCTGCAGCACGCCACCGATCCCGATCACGTCGTCGCCGTCGCGACGATCGTCACGCGCGAGCGAAGGTTTCTCGCGGGCGCGCGCGTGGGCCTGTGGTGGGGCATCGGGCATACGCTCACGCTGGCCATCGCCGGCACGCTGATCGTCACGCTGAACGTCGGCGTGCCGGCCCGGGTGGCGACGGGCCTCGAGCTCGTCGTGGCGGCGATGCTGATCGGCCTCGGCGCCGTGCGGCTCCGGGGTGCGCTGCGCGGGATCGTGGCCGTCGCGCCCGATCGTCGCGTGGCCGATCACCACCACGGCGCTCGCGAAGTCGTCCACACGCATCAGGGCGAGCCGCACGTGCATCCCTCGATGGCGCTGCTGGAAGCGTGGCGCGAGAGCCGCCGAGTCGGACTGCGGGCCATGCTCATCGGCGCCGTGCACGGGATGGCGGGGACGGCAGCCATCGCGTTGCTCGTGCTCGCGACGCTGCACTCTGTTCCCGCCGCGCTGATCTATCTGCTGGTCTTTGGTCTCGGCACGATGGCCGGGATGACGGCGCTGACGGCGGCGATGGCGTATCCGGTGGCGCGACTGGCGCGCCTGCGCCGGATGCGCGAGGCGATGGCGATCGCTTCCGGCCTCGCGGCGATCGTGTTCGGGTGCTGGTACGCCGCGCGTCTGGCCGTCTGAGGCCGGCCGTGGTCGCGCGCGTCTGGTCTCGAGGCTGCCGCGTGCTCGGTGCGGTGACGGTGGTGGCATTCGTCGTCGTGGCGTTCACTCCCGTCCCCAAGCTCGCCGCCCGTCGCCTTGCGGTCGCGCCGGACGTCGGCCCCGCGGACGCGATCGTGGTCCTCGGGGCGACGGCGTACGTGGATGGCACGCTCGGCGACGCGTCGCTTCGCCGCGCGGTCCTGGGCATTCGGCTCTATCGCGAGGGTCTCGCTCCGCGCCTCGTCTTTCTCGGGTTGGCGGGTGAGGCGAAGTCGCGCACGCGGCTCGCGCTGAGCCTGGGCGTCCCGCGCGAGGCGATCCTCATGGAAGGCGCGGAGCCGACGACGCGTGACGAGGCGCATCGCATGGGCGTGGTTCTCGGCCAGCGCCTGGGCGTCCGAAAGGTCCTGCTCGTCACGGATGTCCTGCACATGCGCCGCGCCCGTGCGCTGTTCGAGCGCGAGGGCTTGACGGTGCGTCCGGCTCCGACGGAGACGGGCGTGCTGGGCGCGGCGTCACCCGAGCGTCGTCTCCTGCTCACGCGCTACGTGGCGCAGGAGGTGGCGGCGCTGACGTATCACAAAGTCTTCGGCTATCTATGAACGTGTTGCTTCTCGCGGCGGTCGCGATCACGTCGCTGGCGGCGGCGGTGGCGTTGGTGCGGGGCGGTGTGTCAGGTCTCGGCGCGGCGCTCGGCCTGACGCTGGAGGTGATCGGCGCCACGGTGGTGTTCTTCGTCGCCAACGTCGGTGTGGGGGTGGCGCTGGTGCTCGCCGGCCGCTCGCTGTCGATCTTCTACACGACGCTGTACGAGGTGGCGGACGTCTCTCTGCTGGTGATCGCGCTGGTGCAGGCGATCGGGGTGACCGCGTGGCGCACGTCGTCTAGCCGCTAGGGTTTTCCTCCCCAGGATTCGCCGCCGAAACCCTTCGGCAGCTTTCCTATGTCACCAGTATCTGTGTCTAACACGTGCGGCACACGGTCCTCCATCACATGATCGAAGACGATTACAAAGCGGCTGTCCGGCATCCACAACGCAGGACCGTAATACCCGAGACGCGAGAACGAGAACCAACGCGGGGCATTTGATAGCACACGTATACGTTCGTGGGGCGGTTCAGGGGTGATACGAACATAGTCGCCAGGGCGGGTACTGCCTGGTGCCGGGAGCTCTTGTACCGCGATGAAGCGGCCATCTGGGGCCCACGTGGGCTTACGCCCAGGACCTAGATCAACCCGAGCGCGGGAAGCGGTGTCCAGCACAATTGTGTGGAACTGGTCGTCCATGTAAACGATACGGCGGTTGTCGGGTGCCCAGGCTTGGCTAGTGATTGCAGCTTGGTGGCTTGCTGGACCACGTGTCGGGAGTTCCGCCAACTGGGACACCCTGCCTGAGTGAAGATCGACATGGACCAAGGCCCGAAGGGCTTTCGCTTCGGGATGCTGGATGTACCCTTCGGCTACAAGGGTTCTATTGTCGTGTGCCCACGCGACTACAGCTCCGCCGAGATAAGCGCCCTTGAAGTAGTTCCCCGGGCGCTCCCACTCCAGCAGTTGTCGCAGATCTGTCCCGTCAATATTCATCACGTATAAGTATTGAAGATCGCGCCCGCCGCTCCGTTCCGCTTTCAAGAACGCGACACGACTGCCGTCGCGCGAAACCGACGGCTCCCCGAGCGCGAAGTCCGTAGTCTTGGCCTCATAGACCGTTACCACTTCCCGGCCGCGACGAACTACGATCCGATTTGTCGGTGCGGGGACCCTTTGTGGTTGCGAGCTCTCGGCAAGCGCGGTCACCCACGCCTTCGAGACTCGCGCGGCTTCCCAACGGATATCAACGGCTTCACTGCTCATGGCGAGCGTCATCAGAAGTATCAGCCCTAATGCTCCGGAGTCCGCAGTTCTCATTTCGATTGGTCAGCTGACCTGATCGTCACCAAGCAAACGCCGGGGCTCGCACGCCCGGAATGTAGGGATTGCCGCCGGATCTTCCGACGACTTCATTCACGAAAAAGTTGCTGTTGTGATCCCACCACCGGTACGGTCTCCCTGTC
>Ga0233425_10001718_pt1 | contig 47029 bp, 52 predicted proteins | sample Watercolumn_Towu_2_FD_181712 | JGI IMG/M metagenome (GOLD analysis project Ga0233425, IMG submission 181712) | Freshwater microbial communities from Lake Towuti, South Sulawesi, Indonesia - Watercolumn_Towuti2014_140_MG | ecosystem: Environmental > Aquatic > Freshwater > Lake | place...
TACCCGCATCTCTTCGAGCGTCTTGTGATCCAGCTTGCGAGCATCGTTCTTTCTCATGCCAAATGAGAATCATCTTCGATTCTCGCCGTCAACAAAAATGTCTAATTAGTTATGAGCGGATTAATAATAACGGGCGAAAGCGTCGATATCGCGTTGCGCGCGATTGGTGACCAGGACGCGATAAACCAAAAGATCAAACCTTCTTCACTCTATTTCGCCGCGACAAATCGCCATGAAGCGCGCCTTGAAGCTTGCTCTGTCAAAAGGCGTCGTTCGGCCCGCTTCAATATCGGCCTCCGCCTCCTTCAGGGAGGTAAGCAGTTCTTCCCGCTCTTCGTCGCTCAGGATCGGCGCTTCCACCATGGTAACCACCGGGATGAAGGTCGTTTCCGGGTTGCTCTTGGCCACGGGAGACTTCGCGCGTGTTTTCATGGTTTTTAGTCTAGCAGAATTCCGGGCGCGGTCGAGACTTGACAGCGGAAGGGATATTTATTATAAAGATTGATATAAATAGCGGAGAGGAGCCGCGGTGTCGAGAAACGACGAATTGACCGACATCGAGCGGCTGCTGCTGCTGGCGGTTTTGCGGCTCCATCCCCATGGCTACGGCGTGTCGATCCGCGACGAGATCGAGGCGCGGACCAAGCGACAATATAGTTTCGGCACCATTTACACGACGCTCGACCGGCTTGAGCAGCGCGGCTATGTCAAGTCGCGCGAGGGCGAGGCGACGGCCGCGCGCGGCGGAAGGAAGAAGCTCCATTACGAACTCACCGGCGAAGGCAATCTGGCGCTGGAACGCTCGCTCGCGGCGCTCGACGCCATGCGCGCGGGGATCGGCTGGAAGGGAGCGGTGGCGTGAGGAACAACAGGGTCATCACGTCCAAGCGTCCCTTGCGGATTTTCGTTTTTGGGTTCTTTTCGGTCCTCGTGGCATCCACCGTTCTTCATGAGAGCGTCATCGGCGTCGCTGGGTTAATCGTCATAAAGCTGTTTGGCGACGAGATATTGGATGCGGTAACCTACCGCCCGCGTCGCAAAATCCTGAATGTTCCTACGCCGCCAATCTGGGCCGAACGGATTGGCAGCTTGTTCGTCGAACCGAAGCAGCGCCTTGCCATTCTCGGCGATCGCGAAGAACGGTTCCACCGCGAAGCGAAGCAATTCGGCCTCAAGCGCGCCAAATGGTTTTACTGGCGGGACGTTCTCGTATCCGCGGCGCCGTTCATCTTCGCATGGCTCAAACGCGCCGGGATCGTCGGCTTGATCTGGAAGGCGCTGACGAAATAGCCGCCGCCGGCGCTCCGCTCGAAGCCTGCGAATTTGTCATTCGCGCGACGAAGCGGTTGCGATCCTGCGCCGCGCCGCCACGAACTCCCGCAGCCCTTTCTCGCCCTTGGGCGTTGTCCAGTAGTGGTTGAGCGCAAAGAGCGGGCGCAGCAGCGGCGCGAAAACACGCATTCCGGGCCGTGCGATCGCGACTTCGAAAACAAGATCGGCGCGGACGCCGTCGCCTTGCTGCGCGAGCGTCGCGCTCCAGGCGCCGTCGAGATCGCCGCGCGTCGTCACCGCGACGCGGTGTGGCGGCGACAGTTCCGTCGCCTCGATCGTGAAATCGAGTGTGAACGGCAAGAAGCCCCGCACTTTGGCGGCGAGCTGCGCCCCGACGCGCGGCTCGGCGTCGTCCGTCAGCTTGCGCGCTTCGAGATAGACCCCCTTCCACCACAGCGGCAGAAGCTCGCCATGCGCCAGCACGTCGTAGACCTCCTCGACGCCGGCGCCGGGAATGTCCCAGCCTTCCTCGAAACGAAAAACATGCGCGGCCATGCGGTCCTCCCTTCCCCTGCGGTCCTGCTGGCGCTCTCGGCCCAATACGCGCCAATCGGGCAGCCGGTTGCGGGCGCCCTATCCAAAGCTGTCCGGCCGGATTACATGGGGCGGATTCGCAACCGGACGGACAGGCCCTTGTCGCAATTCTCCGATCTTCTGTTCGAAACCCGCGTCGCCGCCGAAAGTTTCGCCGATTTCGTCGCCGGCGGACGGCTGCGGCTCGGCGTCACGGGCCTGTCGCGCTCGGGCAAAACGGTGTTCATCACCGCGCTCGTGCATCAGCTCACCCGCGCGCTGGCGGCGGGCGCGGGGCGCAAGTCTCCGCTGCCGCTGTTCAAAATCTTAAGCGAGTCGCGGCTGCTCTCCGCCCATCTCGATCCGCAGCCCGATCGCAGCGTTCCGCGTTTTTCCTACGAGGAGCATCTGGAGGCGCTGACCGGCGCCGACCGTCACTGGCCGCAGTCGACGCGCCATATTTCCGAGCTGCGCGTTTCGCTCGAATTCAATCGCAAGTCGAAATCGCTGCTGTCGGGCTTCAAGTCTGGCCCGGCCAGGCTCGACATCGACATCGTCGATTATCCCGGCGAATGGCTGCTCGATTTGCCGCTACTCGAAAAATCCTATGCGCAGTGGTCGCGCGAGACGCTCGAAGCCGCCGCGGCCGCCGCGCGCGCGCCGATCGCCGCGGAGTGGCGCGGCGCGACCTCCATGGCGGACCTCAAGGCCCGCTATTCGGAAGAGGTCGCGCAGCGCCTCGCCCGGCTCTTTACGCAGTATCTGCGCCAGGCCAGGACCGAACGCTACGCGCTCTCGACCCTGCCGCCGGGCCGCTTTCTGATGCCTGGCGATCGCGAGGGGTCGCCCGCGCTCACCTTCGCGCCGCTGCCGGTCGAGGAAGGGCAGGAGTTTCCGGCGCGCAGCCTGGCGAGCGAGATGGCGCTCCGCTATCAGGCGTATAAGCACGACATCGTGCGGCCGTTCTTTCGCGATCATTTCGCGCGGCTCGACCGCCAGATCGTGCTGGTGGACGCCATGGCCGCGCTCAATTCCGGGCCCGCCGCGGTGCGCGATCTCGAAACCGCGCTGACCGAAGTGCTGACGGCGTTCCGCGCCGGCCGCTCCGGTCTGATCTCGCAAATCTTCCGTCCCAAAATCGACCGCATTCTCTTCGCCGCGACCAAGGCCGACCATCTGCATCACGCCAGCCACGACCGGCTGGAGGGCGTCCTGCGGCACCTCACTTCGCGCGCCATTGCGCGCGCGGAAGGCGTCGGCGCGAAAATCGAGGTGATCGCGCTCGCCGCCGTGCGCGCGACGCGCGAAGCCATGGTGCGGCACGAGGGGGAAACCCTTTCCGCCATCGTCGGCACGCCCGTCGCCGGCGAACGCATCGGCGACGAGATTTTCGACGGGGTCGCCGAAGGCGCGATCTTTCCTGGCGAACTGCCCGAAGATCCTCGCCTCGTCTTCCGCGGCGACGCGCTGGGTCTGACCGACGAAGAAGCGGAGTTCCGCTTTCTGAAGTTCCGGCCGCCGCTCGCCCCGCTCGGGCGCGACCGCCTGCCCTTGCCCCAGCCGCAGATCCGGCTCGACCGGGCGATGGAGTTCCTGCTCGGCGACCGGCTGGAGTGACGCGGCGCCGCTCGGCTTTTTCTTGACTTTGCGGCGCGGGTTGCGTAACCCCGCCGCAACCGCTTCGGGCCAGCCCCGCGGCGGCCTGCACCCGTGGCCGCTCCAGCTTTTGATTTGGCGCGATTTCTTATCGATCGCGCGAGTCCGCGCGATCGGAAAGCGCGCGAGCGAGAGGGGCCTGTCGGCCGGGTCGAACCCCGGCAGAGGAGGGCGCGTTCTCCTGCGCCGGGCGCGGCCCGGCCTGCGCGAGTCCGCGGTTCGACGACGCTTCCGGAGCCTTCGGCCCCCGGCGGCGCGCGCCGTCGCCTCTCGCGCGCGAACGCGTTCGAAGAGAGGACGATTTAGGTGACCAAGCGCGCAGAAGCCAAATACAAGCTCGACCGCCGTCTCGGCCAGAACATCTGGGGCCGCCCGAAAAGCCCCGTCAACCGCCGCGAATACGGCCCCGGCCAGCACGGCCAGCGCCGCAAGGGCAAGCTCTCCGATTACGGCACGCAGCTCAAGGCCAAGCAGAAGCTGAAGGGCTATTACGGCAACATCTCCGAAAAGCAATTCCGCAAATATTACGCGGAAGCCATCCGCATGAAAGGCGATTCCGGCGACAATCTCATCGGCTTGCTGGAGCGCCGGCTCGACGCCGTCGTCTATCGCGCCAAATTCGTGCCGACGGTGTTCGCCGCCCGCCAGTTCGTCAATCACGGCCATATCCGGGTCAACGGCAAGCGCGTGAACATCCCCTCTTATCTCGTCAAGATCGGCGACGTGATCGAGGTCAAGGAGTCTTCGAAGCAGGCCGTCACCGTGCTCGAATCCGTGCAGCTCGCCGAGCGCGATGTGCCGGAATATTTCGACGTCGACCACTCCAAGATGACAGCGAGGCTCTCCCGCGTGCCCCATGCGACGGAAGTGCCCTATCCGGTCCAGATGGAGCCCAATCTCGTCATCGAGTTCTATTCGCGCTAGCGCGAATGCAGAGATCCGAGGCCGCCGTGCGGCCTCGGATTTCGTTTGCCGCCCGCGGCCAAACGTCTATTCTCGGTCCGCACGAACCGCAGGGAAGCCCCGCCCCATGTCCCTTTCGACGCCCACGCTCTCGCGCCGCCATGTTCTCGCCGCCGCCGCGCTTCTGGCCGCCGGCCCCGTCTGGGCGGAAAAGGCGCCGTCCGGCAAATTCGCCGTCGACGAACTGATGGCCGAGAACGCCTTGCCGGACATCGTGCAGGGCAAGGCCGACGCGCCCGTGACTATCGTCGAATACGCCTCGATGACTTGCACCCACTGCGCCGCCTTCCACAACGAGGTCTATCCGGCGCTCAAGAAGGATTTCATCGAGACGGGCAAGGTGCGGTTCATCCTGCGCGAATTCCCGTTCGATCCCTGGGCGGCGGCGGCCTTCATGCTGGCGCGCGCCATGGACGACAAGCGCGACGCCGTCGTCGATCTCCTCTTCGCGCAGCAGAAGAGCTGGGCCTTCGGCGAGAAGCCGCTCGACGCCCTTGCCGGCGTGCTCAAGCAGACCGGGCTCTCCCAGGAAAAGTTCGACGCGACGCTGAAGGATCACGCGCTTTACGAGAAGGTCGCGAAGGTGCGCGACCGCGCCGCCCAGAAATTCGGCGTTAACTCGACGCCGACCTTTTTCATCAACGGCGAGAAATACTCGGGCGAAATCGGCGTCGCCGACCTCGACAAGATCATCGCCGCCAAGTCCGCCGCGAAATAGCCGTTCCCTCCTAGCGAGGTCGACGCCGCAATCTCCCCGACCTCGCCTGCCGCGGCGGCGCCGCGCGGAGCAGAAAATTTTTTCTGTATTGTGACAGAAACGTGTGAAAATTATCTCGGTTCAGTGAAGCTTTTCCATGGGAGAGCTCGATGAACCGAATTCCCCTGATCGACGTGCGCCAGGGCGGCCCCATCGCCCATGTCCAGGCGCGCCTGGAGACCGCGGCGGCGCTGCGCGACGCCTGCCTCGCGCCGGTTCCGCGCTGGAGCCACGGCCTTCTGGGGCCGATCGACCGGATTTCAGGCAACTGGCTGCGGCGTTCCGCCTCGCTCTATCGCGAGGAGCTGGAGCACATCGCCCAATTCTTGGGATTTCCCGGGGCGATGACGCTCAATCTTTCCTATCTGTTCGCCTGCACGACCTCGGCGCGCCTGGAAGCGGGCGGCGCGCCGAGCGTCCGGCGATCGCTCGACTGGCCCTTTCACGGCCTTGGCAAATGCGTGGAGGTCGCCTGGCAGTCCGGACCGGCCGGCGATTATTATAACGTCACCTGGCCGGGCGCGGTCGGCGTGCTGACCGCCATGGCGCCCGGGCGCTTTTGCGCGGCGATCAACGCCGCGCCGATGCGGCGGCGCATCCGCGGCGCCTGGGGCCTTCCCTATGACGCGGCCGCGAATATCGCCGGCGCGCTGGCCCGCGCCGGCGACTGGCCGCCGGATCATCTGCTGCGTTACGCGTTCGAAACTTGCGCGAATTTCGAGGAGGCGGTCGCTCTGCTCGCGCGCGAGCCGCTCGCTCGCCCGGCGCTGTTTACTGTCGCGGGCTTGACGGCGGAGGAGATCGCCGTGGTCGAGCGGACAGAACGCGACGCCCGCGTTGTGCGCGGACCTGTGTTGGCCGCTAACGACTGGCAATCGCCGCAAAAGGGCTGGCATGCGCGTATGGGTTACGAGAATAACGAGGCTCGCAAGGCGGCGCTGCGAGAGACGGCGCCGGATGCGGTCCCCTTTGTCTGGGTCAAGCCGCCCGTCCTCAATAAGCTGACGCGTCTTGTCGTCGAAATGTCGGCGGTGGGACGCGGTGAAATTGCGGCGCGCGGCTATGAAGCCGGCTCCTGGCGCGACATGCCGCTTCCCGCGACGCATGACTTCCGCCTCGCAAACGGCAGGACGGCGGCGCGCGCCGGCGCGTGAGGGGTCATTTCGGCGCGCTCGCGCGGCGCAGGCGGTCGTTGATCGCTTCGCCGAGTCCCTGCGCTGGGATAGGCGCGACGGCGACGCGCCCGGCGCCCTGCGCGTCGAGTTCGCGCAGATGCGAGAACAGATTGGCCGCCGCTTCGATTGGATCGCCCGACGGAGACAAGTCCAAGACAAGCGCGCCGGATTTTCCGCGAAAACGCCCGCCGAAATCCAGCCCCGCCTCGCCATTTTCGAGCGCCGTCGCGTCGAGCCGCAGCCGCGCGCGCGGGGCGTAATGCGAGGCCGTCATGCCGGGCGCGATCACGCCTTTGGCCCCCTCCGGCGGCTCCGTCAGCGGCGCGCCCAGCGCCGCCTCCAGCGCCTCGCGCGGCACGGCGCCAGGACGCAAGAGGACCGGGCCTTCGCCGACAAAGGAAAGAATCGTCGACTCGAGACCGGCCGGACAGCGACCGCCATCGAGAATAAGATCGACCTTGCCGTCGAGGTCCGCCGCGACATGCGCGGCCGTCGTCGGGCTGACATGGCCGGAGACATTGGCCGAGGGCGCGGCGAGAGGCCGCCCCGCCGCACGGATCAGCGCCAGCGCCACAGGATGGGCGGGAACCCGCACCGCGACGCTGGCGAGGCCGGCGCGCGCCAATTCGCAGATCGAGCAAGAGCGCGCGGCGGGCGCGACGAGGGTCAGCGGCCCCGGCCAGAAGGCGTCCGCCAGCCGCAGCGCCGCCGGCGGCAATTCGGCCTCGCGCCGCGCCGCCGAAAGGTCCGCGACATGGGCGATCAGCGGATTGAAGGCGGGACGCCCCTTGGCGGCGTAAATCTTCGCCACGGCGCGCGCGCTGGTCGCGTCGGCGCCGAGCCCGTAGACCGTCTCCGTCGGGAAAGCCACAAGCCCGCTCGCGCGCAAGATTTCCGCGGCGCGCGCGATTTCGGCGGGCGCCGGAGCGCCGCAAGGACCGGTCACGAGCTGCCTCCCGCGCCTGGCCGCCCGCACGGTCGGCCTCACGAGGCGGTTTACAAGAAACCGGCCAGCGGCCACAAGCGTCCCAAAGGAGCCGGGATCGAGGAGGCGCGATGCGGATCGGCGGCGAGGCGTTCAGAACCATTTGGCCGAATGCGGACGGCGCCGTCTGCGTCGTCGATCAGACGGCGCTGCCGCACGATCTGCGCATCCTGACGCTCGAAACCTGGCAGGACGCGGCGGCGGCGATTCGCGACATGATCGTGCGCGGCGCGCCCCTGATCGGCGTCGCCGGCGCTTACGGCCTCGCGCTCGCCGCTCGGGCGGACGGCGCGGAGTCCGCGATCGCGGCCGCGCATGACGCGCTGCTGAAGACCCGGCCGACGGCCGTCAATCTGCGCTGGGCGCTGGAGCGGATGCGCGCCCGGCTCCTGTTAGCGCCCGAAGGCGCGCGGCGCGAAACGGCCTATGCGGAGGCCGCCGTCATCGCCGAGGAGGATGTGGCGCGCTGCGAGGCGGTCGGCGATTTCGGCGCCGCGCTCATTCTGGACGCGGCGCGGCGCAATCCCGGGCGGCCCGTCAACATTCTCACCCATTGCAACGCCGGCTGGCTCTGCGCGGTGGACTGGGGCACGGCGCTCGCGCCGATCTACAAGGCGGCGCGGGCGGGCGTCGAGCTTCATGTCTGGGTCGACGAGACGCGTCCGCGCAACCAAGGGGCGAGCCTGACCGCCTTCGAACTCTTGGGCGAAAACGTCCCGCATACGGTCGTCGCCGACAATACCGGCGGCCACCTCATGCAGCGCGGCCTCGTCGATCTCGTCATCGTCGGCAGCGACCGCACGACGCGAACCGGCGACGTCGCCAACAAGATCGGCACCTATCTGAAGGCGCTGGCGGCGTGGGACAACGGCGTCCCCTTTTACGCGGCCTTGCCGAGTTCGACTATCGACTGGCGCCTGGGCGACGGCGTCGCCGACATTCCCATCGAGGAGCGCAGCCCCCGCGAGGTCACGCATATCGCCGGCCGCGCCGAAAGCGGCGACATCGTCGAGGTGCGGCTGACGCCCGCCGGCTCGCCCGCCCGCAACTACGGCTTCGACGTGACGCCGGCGCGGCTGGTGACCAGGCTGATTACCGAACGCGGCGTCTGCGCGGCGAAGGAGGGGGCAATCTGCGCCTTGTTCCCCGATCTTTCCGGACCCTCATGAGCGCTCCTCGCCGCCCGTCTTCCCGGCGCGGCCGATCACGCCGTAGCTTTCGAACCGCTTCACCATCCGCTCGATTTCGTCGTCCGGCAGAATGACCGGCTGGCCAAGGAGCGAGGCGAGATAATAGGTCCGCGCCAGCGCTTCGAGCTCGACGGCGCGCCACATGGCCCGCTCCAGATCGGCGCCCGTGACGATCGCGCCGTGATTGCCGAGCAGCACGGCATGGCGCCCGGCGAGGCCTTCGACGGCGAGCCTGGAGAGTTCGGCTGTCCCGTAAGGCGCATAGTCCGTGCAGCGCACACAGGCGCCGCCGAAGGCCGCGATCATGTAATGCGCGGCGGGGATGTCGCGGCGCAGCACGGCGAGAACCGTGGCGTAGGGCGAATGCGTATGCACGATCGCGTTCGCGTCGGGACGGGCGCGCAGAATGTCGCGGTGAAAGCGCCACTCGCTCGAAGGCGGGAGGGGGCCGGCCGAGGCGCCGGACTCGTCGTCGAGCGCCACGCGCGCGACGGCTTCGGAGCGCAGGTCGCGGGCGGCGACGCCGCTGGGCGTGATAAGCATCGCCGCGCCGTCGCGGAGGGAGATATTGCCGGCCGAGCCCTGGTTGAGGCCCGTCCGCTCCAGTTCGCGCGCCGCCTCGACAATCGCCTCGCGCTTGCCGGCGTCCGTCATCGCCGCCTCCTTCGTCCGAGGGGGTTTACAGGGCGCGCCCCGCCCCCGGCAAGATCACGCGCGCGCGACCAAGCCGCGACCATGTCCGCGTTGCGGAGCGGCCCGCTTGCAGTGTAGGAAGCGGCGTTCCCCCGCGGAGGGCGGGGCCGGTAGCTCAATGGTTAGAGCCGGCCGCTCATAACGGTCTGGTTGCAGGTTCGAGTCCTGCCCGGCCCACCAGACGCCCGCGAGTTTTTCGAGGTTTTTGCCGCTTTCGGAGACCTCGGCGTCATTCAATTGGTTGCAGCCGGAAGACATGCGTCTTCGCGAAGCGCCGGGCCCCTCTCTCGTCAACGGCGGCGCCGAAGACGGCTCTGTCTCCACCCGTCGGAATCCGTTTCCCGGCGCTCGCGAGGCGGAAGCCGCGGGACCGGATCGGACTCCCGCCGGCCGAATCCGTCTGCGACTTCGGGGGCTCTCGCCGTTAACGCTTCCACAACCGATGGGTTTCTATACTGCCCATACAGTAGATTGGATCGCCCTAGCGCGCTGAATCCAATGGCATGACGCCGCTCTGCCGTACCGGTTCCGATCCGGTATGTCCCTAGGAATTGAACGAAAGGGACACGACAGATGCCACGCCCGTTTCCTTGATCGCGCCGCCCGACGCGAGCTGACGCCGCCGGCGCCGCGCTGGCCCGAGCGCATTACGCGCCGGTCGTCGGCCTCGTCTGCTCTCCGCCAGAATCCATCGACGAACGCGGCCTGCGCGTGACGGCGCGGCGCGCAAGCCATTTCGCCGCCGGCGAGTCGGGCGGGGCGATCTTCGCGCAGCCGCATCAAGAAACGCGCCTGCGAAGACGCGCGCCACGACGGATCGGCTGTCTGAAAGAGCGCGCCGCTCGAACGCGAAAATCGCCCTACGCGCCGCCCAATGACAAACCAGTTTATGTGAGCCACGATGAGCATGTCAGGCAGCAGCGACGCGACGCGAAGGAACGGCCGCGTTCTTCCAATGATAGCCGTATTCCTGGCGGGAGCCGTCGGATTCGGAGCATGGCAAAGAATACAATTCGCAGACAGATACGCAACCTTTATCAAACACTGTCCAAGTCTTTCTTTAGACAATCATTTTGCTTTGAAGACGCCGGAAGGGCGAGTTGTGATCGTAAGCTTTATCGAGATCCCCGAATCCTACATGCCGACTTTCTGCCCGGACCGCGCGGCCTTCGCGGATAGTCGTGGAATTGCGCAAGAATAGCCCCTTGTACGAGACGCCCGGCGGCGCCTCGTCCGAATCTTGAAACGGGATGATCTGGCGGCTTGGAACGGCGTGGCGCCGCTCACGCTTCCCCGCCGAGGCAATATTTTAGCCGACATGTTCTTGCCCATTCGGCTGCGTCCTCGGCGCCGCTCATGAACGTGGCGACGTCGAAGGTTCCATTGGCTTCGTCGGCGGCAGTCGTCAGCAAGCCCGCAGCGATCGACAAAAGAACCGTCGTCGACGCCTTCAAAAACAACACACTGTCGACGCCGGACCTATCGACATCCGTCAAGATTCTAGTAACGATCGAACGAATTTCATAGTCGACAAGCTCGAGGTCTGCACGAAGCGACCTATCGAGCTTCTGGCATTCCTGGATTGAGAGCGCCGATACCACATTGCTGTTGCTCAGCACTGACGCCTCTCTACATGTCATAGTATCCTGCTCCAACTTACGACGGCTCCATTAGCTCAGTACCTTAGCGTAGCGCATTAATACTAAAACATAATTAACTTTGATGGGCTGGAAAACTTCGCCTGGGGATCCCCCTCGGCGCCAGGAAGAACTTGCCGCCGAAAATGTTTGTGCGTTAACCATTTCTTGCACAACCCGCCAGGTCTGTAAACATTCATGTCTAAGAATTCGGCGCCGGCGATGTGGAAGCTGGGGGCTTCAAAACCTGGCCGATTTCGATTCTCGATGCTGAAGAATGGAGATCGGCTTTCCTTCGTCGGGTTGTGACGGATGCACGACGGGCGCGGATTTGGAAACGCCGCCGCTCGGCGCATTGCAGACCTCTGGGCGCCCGCCGACATCGACGGCATGTCGGGTGTCGCCCCGCGGCCAAGGCGGGATGGCCGCGCCGTTCCTGTCCGCCCCCCATCCGCGCCGAGCATTTCGAAACGTCGCCTCCGAGCGATTTCCGACCGGACGAAATCGTCTGGTCGATGAGAAATCGCCAGGGATTCAATAATCAGGAGCAAAAAATCTTATCGAAAGAGCCTATCAACATGTTCGGATTTTGCTCTACTTCGCAGGCAAACAGCCCGATCCGGACATTCCCTTCTTGATTGCGTAGAGCTCTCCTTTCAGCCGGCCGACTTCCTCCGCATTGCTTCCGTCGAACACCGTCCCAAAAAGCGTCGGGACGCCCAGCGTGCGAACCCGGTCGTCGAAACTGACCTGATTCTGCTTCAGGCTGGCGAATACATAGTCGCGCGCCAACTGCGCTCGTTTGGCCGAAAGATCGGCGCACGCCGTCCTCTCATACAAGAGGCCGTCGACAGCAGCAGCTTCGATGTCTCGCGCGGGCGCCGCGCAGGCGCCCAGAGAGAGCGCAATCGGCAGCGTCAATCCAAATCCGCGACAGGCCATTCGTATCCACCAGCGAGTTCGACGCCAGAAACCGGGCGGCCCGACGCCGCGAGCGAACTGGGTTCGTTCAGTCTTGAACGTGAATACGACCACTAGCTGGACCGAAACATGCCGACCGTCATATTCCAGCGCCAAGCGACGTTCGTAACGATCAAGCCGCGGCGGCCCGACCAACCGCGCCGCCGCCGACGACAGTCGGAAGCCGCTCGAGGAACTGCTTTTGCATATCGGGCGACAATTGGAACTCAATGTGAGCCACCCCGTCCGAAAGGCCCACGATTTGCGCCGGCAAAGGAAAGCCGAAGAGATTCGAATGCAGCGTGAGGTTCTTGCCGACGCCGGAGAATTCGCCCGAAACTCGCGCCCCGCCCTCGGAAATGTCAATCACCGTGACGGGGCTCGCTCGTCCATCGACCTCGACGATCGCTGGCCCGCGGATCTCGTGACGCGCCGACCCGCGCCGATCAACGGACGAGGAACTCGTTCGTACGATTTTCACCAGCGCTGTCTTGAGCTCCCGGACCTTCTCGCTCGCCGCCGACGTAATGTCGTTCACGCCATCGGCCATGTGGCGGGTGTTCACGGCTTCCGCCGCGACCTGTTGAACCTGCCTTGTGACCCCGGTGACAGCGGTCGTGGTTTCATTGACGTTGGTCGCAATGACGCGGGTCGTCTCCACTTGATTGGCGATGGCGGTCTCGATCTCGCCCGAGACGTCGCTGACTCGATCGATTGCCTTGGAAATGCTGTCCATCGCGGAAACCGCGCCATCCGTCGAAGCTTGTATCTGCTCGACCAACCTGCCGATCCTCGCGGTCGCCGCGGCGGTCTGATCGGCCAGCGATCTGACTTCGCGAGCGATGACCGCGAAACCGAGCCCGTCGCTGCCCGCGCGCGCCGCCTCGACGCCCGCGTTGAGGGCAAGGAGCCCTGTCTGGCGCGTGATATGAGCGATCAATCCCGTCGCCTCACTGATTTCGCCGACCGCGCGCGACAACGCCTCGATGGTCACATTTGCGGAATGCGACGCCTTCACCGCTTCGTCCGAAACGCGACGCGCATCGCCGACCTGGGCGGCCACCTTGTCAATCGACGACAACAGATCCTTCGTCAAGGTCGACGACGACTGCATGGTCGCCAGCATCTCCTCCGCCGAACTGGACACCGAATTGCTGCTGTCGCTGAGCCGCCCGGCGACGCCGGTGAAATTGGCGGTGTATCCGGTCAACTGATTCATGAGGTCGACTACGCCTGCAACAGCGACATTCGCCTCTTCCTCGATCCGGTTGATCGTTGTTCGCATCGCTTCGATCTTTGCGCGCTCCTCCTCCTCTCGTTCCGCCTCGCGCGCCAGGCGTTCGGCGTCTATTGTCGCTTGCTGCTCCAGGGTCTTGGCGCGGTCGATTTCCGCCTCCTTGACGATGAGCCGAAAGCGCGAGTAGGCCTTCGCTAGGGCGCCGATTTCGTCGCTTTGCCCTTCCTCGGGGGCGGTATATTTCGTCTCGCCGGAAGCGAGCTGTTCGAACACGAACGTCATCCAGGAGAGAGGCTGGATGATTTTTCGTCTGACAAGGAAATAGGCGCCGCCGCTTACGACGCACGCCGTGGCCGAGACCATCATGATGATCGCCAGCGTCACGTTCGAGATGCGCACCTGGTCTTCTTCGAGTTTTGCCGCGAACGCCTCCACTGCCAGGACCATTGAGTCGACGTCGGCGCGATGCGCCTTGAAGGCCGTGGCGACGCGATCAAGCGAGGCGCTCGCCGCGACGAAATCCTCGCGCGTCAGCGCAGGCAGGAGCGATTTCTCGATCTCGTCCCAGAAGCGCACGGCGTGGCGGTGCGATTCGATCAGCAGCCTCTTGTTGATCTTCTCCGGCAGCCCGGATTTCGCCCACCGCTCACGGCGCTTGTCGTAATCCTGACGCAGCGAGGCCAGACGCTTCGTATGCGCCGACGACCGGCCATGCTCTTGGACGGCCAAACTGGCTTCGAGATAGGCTTCGACCACATACAGCGGCGGGGGCAGCAAGTCCGCGACAAGTTCGTGACTCTCGTTTACGCTCTGATAAAGAGCGCCGCCCACGCGCAACGAGCTCAGCGCCCATCCGCCGGCGATGCTCACGAAGAGCGCCGCCGCCGCTACGACCGCGCAGATCGTTGCGGTCGCCTTGGCCAAATTCATGCGAACACCTTGTATCATTTATGTCCCTCCTCGCCCTTCCCCCTGCGTATTCCCCCCGCACGGGACGCCCGTCGCAGAAGTTTCCTCGCCTTGCCTGGAAGCGCTTCGAGCAGACGAGCGAGGACGCGCCGCTATGTTGATTGGCCGCGCATCGCGACGCGCCCGCGCAAGTCCGCGGGGCGCCGCCGAGGGGCGGATTTGCTGGCGCGTCAACGTATCGTTGAGGGGATAACGTCCGGGTCGTCCGGAACGGGAAGGCGGCGTCATGCCATTCGGAACTCTCGGATTCCAATTTCCCGCGTCAAGAATTACACGATCATAATCTGAAAAATTCGTTACGCGAAGCGCTCTCGATCGCTAGATCAATCTTGGCGAAAGCGAAATCAACGACCACGTTCTCGCAGGCCACGAGATCATGCGCCCCCACCCAAACTGGACGCGCCTTCGCCGCTGCAGAAAAGACGTAACGACACGGCGCACAAAAATCATATCCAGCCCCACGCAAGTCAGAATCCCTTTAATGACCGGGAGTCCACATGCTGGGGACCTTCCATGGAGCCGATGTATCTCTTCAGTCTTGTCAGTCTTCAGCAGGAGTGGCTCTCCTCGCGGCAATCGCTTGTCGCGCAGAATATCGCCAACGCGAATAGCCCCGGCTATCAAACGGCCGATCTCGTTCCTTTTTCGAAGGTGCTTGACAAGAGCGCCCTGTTGATGAGCGGCCAGGATCCGTCGCATATCCGGACCTCGCTCTTGGATGTCCATTCCGTAGGCGATCGGCGCGCGGAAACTTGGGAGACCTCGCACTCAGGCAACAGCGTGTCGCTCGAGAATGAAATGATAAAGTCCGGCGAGATTCGCGGCGCCTTCAGCCTTGGCGCCGGAGTGCTGAAGGCCTTTCACAGCATGTGGCTTTCGAGTCTGAAGGGTTAGCACGATGGATCCGCTCGCCGCCTCCTTGAAAATCGCCAGCGCTGGCCTCGCGGCGCAGTCGACGCGCCTACGCGTCGTCTCCGAAAACATGGCTAACGCCTTCTCGACCGGCAAGACGCCGGGAGCCGAACCATACCAGCGCAAGACCGTCTCCTTTGCAAGCGAGCTGGATCGCGCGTCGGGAACGACCCTCGTCAAGGTCAGTTCGATCGGCGTCGATTCTTCGCCGTTCAACGTCGAACACGATCCGGGCAATCGCGCGGCCGACGCCAAGGGCGACGTCAAGTTGCCCAACGTCAACATGCTCGTTGAACTCGCAGACATGCGCGAAGCCAATCGCGCCTACGAAGCGGATCTTCAAGTGATGAAACAGGTTCGCGATCTAGCCTCGATGACCGTCGATCTCTTGAAAGGATCTCTATGATTACGCTCGGGCCCACCAGCATCAGCGCGGCAAGTTCCGCCGCGCTCGCCCCCGCCGCCCGAACGGTTTCGGCCGCGTCGGGCGCGGACGCAGCGGCGGCGTCCTTCGGTCAGATCGTCGATCAGCTCGCCGCCGACGCCATCGGAACGCTCAAGGGGGGCGAGGCGGCGGCTCTCGCCGGCGTTCAAGGAAAGGCTTCGGTTCAACAGGTCGTCGACAGTGTTATGGCGGCGGAGCGCACGTTGCAGACCATGATCGCGCTTCGTGACAAAGCTGTTCAGGCCTATCACGAAATCACGAGCATGGCGATCTGAGGAGTTCAACATGAGAGCACTTGCGATCGCCGCTACGGGAATGAGCGCGCAGCAACAGAATATCGAGGTCATCTCGAATAACATTGCGAACATCAACACGACCGCGTTCAAGCGCGCGCGCGCTGAGTTCACGGACTTGCTGTATCAGACCGAGCGCTTGCAGGGCGTGTCGAACCGAGGGCGCGACGCGACGGTGCCTCAAGGCGCTCAAATCGGCTTGGGCGTGCGCATGGCGGCGATCCGATCCTTGCAAGTGCAGGGCGCGCTCACGCAGACGGGCAACAGCTTCGACATCGCGATGAACGGGCATGGCTGGTTTCAGATCGCCGGGCCCGACAACGAGACGCTGTTCACAAGGTCCGGCTCCTTCAGCCCGAACGCGAACGGGCAACTGGCGACCGTCGACGGCTACCTGCTGAACCCGGCGATCACCGTGCCGAACGACGCGATCAGCGTGACGATCAGTCAATCCGGGGTGGTGTCCGCCATTGTTCCGGGACAGCAGCAGCCGCAGCAGCTCGGCCAACTGACCATAGCGACGTTTCCGAACGACGCGGGACTGGAATCCCTTGGCGGAAATCTGTTCCGGCAGAGCAGCGCGTCCGGCCAGCCGGTCATCGGCGTCCCAGGCGATCCTGGATTTGGCGTCGTCGCGCAAGGCTATCTCGAGGCGTCCAACGTCGACCCCGTGAAGGAGCTGGTGAATCTGATTTCGGCGCAGCGCGCGTTCGAACTGAATTCGAAAGTCATTCAGGCGGTCGACGACATGGCGGGCACCGTGACGAAGGGGATCCGATAATGGCGCGCCGGCCGGGACGCAAGGGACGCCGGGCGCTCGCAGGCGCGGCGCTGCTGATGCTGAGCGCGGCGCGTCCAGACTTTGCGGCTCGCGCGGAGGATTTCGTCGTGCCCGTCCCGAAAATCGCGATCTATCCTGGAGACGTGATCGACGACTCCATGCTCGCGTCGCGCAGCCTGCCTCCCAATGCGGCCCTGGAGCACGGCGTCATCGAATCGAGAGGCGCGCTGATTGGAAAGGTGGCGCGGCGCACGCTTCTTCCTGGTCAGCCGATCTACGCCATCGCGGTCGACAATCCCCGAATCGTCACGCTCGGCGCCAGGGTGAAGCTCGTATATTCCGAAGGGGGATTGGTCATCACCGCGTTCGGCGTCGCCCAGCAGGCCGGCGGAATCGGAGACTTCGTGCAAGTGCGGAACCTCGACAGCGGACTGACGGTGACCGGCCGGGTCCAGCGGGACGGCTCGGTCCTGGTCAGCGAGGGTTGATGCGCGGGGTTCTTGCGCTTGCCGCTTTATTGCTGTTTCCGGATGCGGGGCTCGCCTCGGTCCGCATAAAGGACATCACGTTCACCCAGGGCGTACGCGAATACCAGCTCGTGGGCTACGGCATTGTCGTGGGTTTGCAGGGAACGGGCGACACGCTGCGCAATTCGCCGTTTACGGAGCAGTCGGCCTCCGCGATGCTCGACCGTCTTGGCGTCAACGTCCGTTCGGGCGCCATGCGGTCGCGAAACATGGCCGCGGTGATGGTGACGGCGTCCCTGCCGCCGTTCGTGGGCTGGGGCTCCACGATCGACGTTACGGTGTCCTCCCTTGGCGACGCCTCGTCTCTGATGGGCGGAACATTGATTTTGACTTCGCTGACGGGGGTCGACGGCGCCGTATACGCGTTGGCCCAGGGCCCGATCGCGGTGTCGGGCTTCGCCGCGACCGGCCAAAACGAAAGCCTTACGCATGGCGTCGCGACCGTCGGGCGAATCCCGAACGGCGCGTCGGTCGAGCGGGAGCCTCCCAGGCCGACGGCGGCCGGCGGCGGCCTCGCTTTGGAGCTGCGAAACCCGGATTTTCTCACGTCGACGCGCATCGCCGACGCAATCAACAAATTCACCAGGCAACGCTATAAGGCGCCGATGGCGCGCGAGCGTGACAGCCGAACGGTCGAACTGCGTATGCCGGCCAACGCAAGTCCCACGAGATTTGTCGCTGAAATCGGCGAACTGCGCGTGGAGCCGACAACGCCGGCGCGAGTCGTGATCGACGAGCGCACCGGCACCGTCGTCATCGGCGAAGACGTTCAGATTTCTCCCGTCGCGGTGACGCATGGCGGGCTGACCGTGCGAATTACGGAAACGCCGGAGGTTTCTCAACCCGCGCCGTTCTCGAACGGTCAGACCGTCGTAACGTCGCAGACCACAATCAGCGCGGCCGAACAGACCGGCCAAGTCGCGACCCTCGCCGGCCCCACGCTCAGGTCGCTGGTGAAAGGGCTCAATCAGATCGGACTCAAACCGACCGGCATTATTTCGATCCTGCAGGCCATCAAGAACGCCGGGGCGCTTCAGGCGGATATCATAATTCAATAACCGCGAAAGGCGCGCTCCACAAATGGCGGCTTCGTTCAGTCCGCGTCGATTCAGCGGGAAGCCGCTCTCGAAAGAATGTGAATCAGTTCTGCGACCGGCCGGAAAAACTCGACGGGGATCATCTTGTCGACCTCGACTTGCTCATACATCGCGCGAACCAGCTCCTTCTTTTCGAACACGGCGATATTGTGCTGTTCCGCAACTTCGCGGATTTTGAGCGCAATCAAGTCCTTGCCCTTCGCCAGCACGATCGGCGCGCCGCCTTCTTCCCGCATGTAACGCAGCGCGATCGCAAAATGCGTCGGATTCGCGATGACCAGCGTCGCGCGGGGAACGGCGGCGATCATTCGCTTCCGCGCTCGGCTCTGAGCCAAGGATCTCATTCTCGCTTTGACGAAGGCGTCGCCTTCGGATTGCTTGATTTCCTCTTTCAGTTCCTGACGGCTCATGCGCAGATCGCGGCGCCACTTGAACCTTGACCACGTCAGCTCCGCGAGCGCGAGAACGCCGCCGGTCAGGCAGACAATCGCAGTGAGATGCACGAGCAGCGTGACCGCCAAGCCCGGCAAATTCCTCGGCTCGGTCCGTAATGCATCGGTCAGCAGGCCCCTGTCGACCACGAGCGAAAAGGCGATCGCGCCACCGACTATTCCCAGCTTGGCCACGGTCTTGAGCAGCTCGATCAGCCCGTGGATTCCGAAAAGCCGCGTCCATCCGCTTCGGATCGAGATCCTCGACAAGTCCGGAGCGATGCGTTCAAACGCGATGCGCGGCGCTCCCTGCACGAACGTCCCCGCCAATCCTCCAAGCAGGATCACGCCAAGGAGCGGCGCAAGAAACGCGAAGGTCTCCGTGAGCACATAGCCGCCGAGTTTATAGGAATCGGCGCCATTCTTGAGGGGTATTCCGCCCGCATTCTCCATGATAAGGCCAAACGCCCCGGCGAGCTGCGGAACAATCCTGTCGAGCGCAAATCCGAGGCACAAGAGGAAACTGAAAAATCCCGCCATGACCGGGAAATCCCGCGAAACCGGCGTATTGCCTTTTTCGAGAGCGTCATGGATCTTCTTCTCTGTCGGCTCCTCCGTTCTGGCTTCAGCATCTTCGCTGTCCGTCATCGGGAGACCCCTTCAGGCGATCGTGCTGGAAGACCCGGATAAGGCGGCGCGCCGTTTGGCCTGTGCGCCTCGCGGGATCATTCTTCGGCGCCGCCGATCTCTATCGTCCCTTGCTCGACAAGCCTCAAGACGGCGTCCGCGATTTGGCGTTGCGCCCGCACGACATCGCGGCGCGGGGCGACATTCGGCGTGGCGATCTCCGCCTCGACCATTCGGCGCATTCGCGCCGACAGGCAGGGAAGGATAGCCTCTCGCACGACGGCGTCGGCGCCGCGCAGCGCCAGAATAAGCCGATCGGTCGGTATCTGATCGAACAACACCATGCGCGCGCGCCGACTCAATTTCGGAATGTCCTCGAAGGTGAAGAGCATTTTCTTCAATTCGTCGGCGATCGTCGGCTCGGTTCCTGCGATCGCCTGGAGAATGCCTTCCGCCTGAGCCCCGTCCATTTGATTGATGATCGCGGCGACCCGCGTGTTGGCGCCCTTGGAGACGCCGGGGCTCGTCGCGCCCATCAACTCCTCCTGCAGCGTCGTCTCGATCAGCCGTAACGCCACATTCGACACCGGCCCTGCGGTCAACATGCGACGCACCACCTCGTTGCGGGTTTGAGCGGGAAACTGCGCCAGCATCTTCGCCGCCAGCGCCGACTCCAGCTTGGACGCGACGATCGCGATCGTCTGCGGATGTTCGTTCACGAGGTATGCCGCGATGGTCGCCTCGGACATCGACGAAAGGCGGCTCCAAAACTGCTGGTTCGAGGCGCCCAGCACCTCGGACATGATCTCCGACACTTGCTCGGGAGGAATCGCGCCGGAGAGCAACTCTTCCGCCTGACCGGCCGTTCCGATGAGGTCGACGCCGTTGTTCGCGAGATGATCTCCGAACTCCTCGAAGATCGTCTCGATGTCCGTGGCTGGAATGCTGCCGAGCCCGGCCGCGAGTTTTGCGATGCGGCGTATTTCCACTTGGTCGAAATGCTTCAGGAGCCGTTGCGCGATTTCCTTGTCCAAGGACAAGAGCACTGCCGCCACCTTCTCGGCTCTCGTGAGCGTTCTCAACTGCGTATTGGACGTGGGGCTCGTCATAAAATCGTGTCGTCGGATCAATCGTCCGCATCACTTAAGTGCGGCTCGCAAATCTCGGTCAGGGACACTCCGAAGCGCGTGCTGTCCTCTTCGATAACCACCACCTCTCCCCGCGCAATGCTGCGTCCGTTGACGATCACCTCGACCGGGTCGCCCACTCTGCTGTCAAGGGGGATCACCGCTCCTTGACCAAGTTTGAGGAGGTCGGCCACCGGCAGGGTGGCCGACCCGACCAGGACTTGCAACTGCACGGGGATCCTCAAGATCGAATCGATTTTCGGAGCGCCGTTTCGCGCGACCGGACGCTCGCGGCCCTCGGGATCGGCGGCAGGCCCATCCTTGGGCTCGTAGTCAAGACTTTCCATCTCCTCGGCGATCATGTCATCCATCACCATTCCTTTTCGTCGCAGCGCTTCTCCAAGCGGCTTGCACAGGCCCCGAGCGTTTACTCATGCGCCTCCCAAGCCAAGGATGTTCTCGAAGAACTCCTTGCGGTCGTCAATGAACTCATCGATGCGTACCGTGTAGTGACCGTCCTTTTGACCCAAGGCGCACTGAAACAGACGCCGATCGCCGCATTTGAGGGGAACAAGGCTGGTCGGGGAAATTGGCAACGTGATGACCTGCCCCACATTGAAACGAGCGACATCGCCAAGAGTCAGCCCGTCTTTCTCCATCACCGCGGACACAGTCACCTTGGTTTTGACCACTTGGTCCTGAAGCTTGCTTGTCCAGCCGGGGTTCTGGCTCGCCCCCTTCGCATCCAGGTTCCGCGAGAGCGCCTCACGAAAGGGATCGAGGGCCGTCCGCGGAAGGAAGACAAGAATGTCGCTGCCGCGACCGTGGGTTCGCAATCTGAATCGGCCGACGACGACGATCGAATCCTTACGCCCGAGAGAGCCCCAATCAATCGCCTGATCGACGCTTTCGAACGCGAAATTGGCAGGCGCGACTCGAGACAGCGCCGCGCCGAACGCCTCCGCCAACGCGTTCATCGCAAAATCCGCAGCGCGCGCCTCCACGGCGGTCAGCGTCCGGTCCGCTCGAGAGAATGATTCGGAGATCTTGGAGCTGAACAAAACGTCAATGAACGCATAAGCGAAATCGAAACTGGCGACGACGGCCAGACGCGCCCTCAACTCCTCCGAACGATAGATGGCCGCTCTGCCGCAAAGCTCGTCGATTTCGCGCATATTGCCGATTCGCGCCGCACCGACCTCCTCCACGGCAATATCGACCGCGTCTCCGGTTATCTCCTGAACGCCCCGCGCGAATCGCGACATGGCCTCTTGAAAGACGGCGCGAAGCGCCGGCAATCGGCTGACCGACGCCTCGCCATTTGCAACGAGCCGCTCTCGCGTCGAGCGGGATCCCGCCATGTTCTCTTGCGCCGAAAAGCCGTTCATGCCGCAGCCGCCGGCGCGCCGCCCGAAAAGGCTTCATTTTCGACTTCGTCGATGGAGGGACGCTCGTAGGAGGGAATCGACTTGCGTCCGTGCTCGACAGCGACTTGAGGCAGGGCGCCGTTCATGAACGCCAGCAGCGTTTGCTTGATAATCAAATAGACGTGGCATTCCTTGCCGCGCGTGACCTTCACCTTGAAAGCGAGCGGCGTCATAATGCCATATGAGACAAAAATGCCGGCGAAAGTTCCGACCATGGCTGCGCCGATCAGGCCGCCCAAGAGCTCGGGAGACTGGTCCAGAGCGCCCATCGCCTTGATTACGCCCAGCACCGCCGCGACGATTCCCAGCGCCGGAAGGCCGTCGCCAATGGCCGTCAGAGCGTGGTAAGGCTTGAGCTTGTCGTATTTGATCGCCGTTATTTCTTCATCCATTAGACTTTCTATTTCGAACGTGCGGACGTTTCCGATAATGTAGAGGCGGCAATAGTCACAAATGAAAGTCGTTACTTCTTTGTTACGCAAAATATTTGGAAATGCGTTGAAAATCGGCGACTCCGCGGGCGAGTCGATGTGGACCTCCACCTCATTGCGGGCCTTGCTGCGGATCTCCCGCAGCAGGGCGTGCAGCAGGCCGAGCAGATCGAGATAATCTCTGCGCTTTGGCGCCTTGTCGAAGACGGCCTGCGTGATGGCCTTGCCGGTGTCCTTGATGACCTTTACGGGATTCGCCACGATGAACGTGCCGAGCGCCGAACCGAGAATAATCACGAATTCCCACGGCTGCCACAGCACGATCAGATGGCCGCCGAGGGCGGCGAAGCCGCCAAGCATGCAGCCCATGGTCACGACAAGACCCAGCAAGAAGCTCATTCTTGACCGCTCCGATTGACATTACGGATTCTCCTATTGCTAATGAGGCTGTCTTGCGTGAAGCTGGCGAATATTCGATTCCGATTTGGTTTGAAAAGAACGCCCAGGGGCGATGCCTGCGACACGACTGCGCGCCCGCGGGGCGGCAAAAAGCTTCGACTGATTGGCAAGCGTCAACGTCCGCAGAACGATCGCGACTCGCCCGTCCACGATCCAAATCCGCTCGCGACCATATTGGCGACGACGGCGCAGACATACGATTTCTGAGCCGGCTCGTTACTTGGCCCGGCGTGATATCGCGCCACGGCGGCCGTCCAGGATCCCTCGGTTCTGTGAAGGCGGCTCAAGAATCTTGCCGCGTAGTCGACATTGCGGACCGGATCAAACATTTCTTCGACAGACGCGAAATTTCTGCCATGAAAATGGTGGTTGATCTGCATACAGCCGATGTCGATCAGCTTGACCCCGCTCTGACGCGCGCTCTCAAATGCGCCGAGGGCGTCGGCAAGTCCTGGGTTGAATACGGGCCGTCCCGCCACATTCATCGCGTAAGCATGGAGCGCGCCGCGCTGTCCGGTTTCCGTCAAGGCGACCGCATATAACACGGCGACCGGGACATCGTTCGTGCGCGCAGCCCGGAGCATTTCGCGCTCGCAAACGTTGCTGGACGGTCCCGCGGACGCGCTAGAGATACCAACCAGAAACGCGAGCGCCCCCAGCAGAGCGCAGACTCCTCCCGCCATCGCCCTTGTGTCCCTGTGGCGACCCTTGTGGACGGGAGCCGCTCCCGGGATCGCCCGCTGATCCATCGTCTCTCCCGGAAAATTCCCGCGACCCGCCGGCATTCGACGACCCGCTTGGATCGTCAAGACCCTCACCGGAGATATTGCCCGACGGCGTTAGCGCCGGGCTGACCTGGATCAGGATCGAGTCGATTTCATAACCGGTTCCGGCGATCGCTGCGGAAAGCTGCTTGCGCGATCCTTCAAGGAGCGAGAGTGCGTCCGATGTGCCAGCCGCCATTTGAAGTTCGACGCGGGAACGGGAAATTTTCATGCGAATTTGGATCGGTCCGACCATGGCGGGCTCCATCTCGAAGGTCAGCACCTTCACCGGTGAATCGCCGCGTTGAACGGAAGCTGGGGACGGAGTCGGATCGACGGCGACTTGGCCGGGGGAGCTCGGATCCGCATGAAGCGAGGCCGGTCGGCCGCCGAGGAAGTTCGCGACGGCGACCGGGAAATGAGTTTCGAAACTCGCGACCGTCAACTTTACCGTCGCGGTCTGCGGCGCCGGATCGCTCGCGCCAGATGCGGGTTCGGTTTGCATCGCCGAAGCGGGCTCCTCCGCCCGTAGCGCCGCTGCGAGATCGCCGGCGGGGCCGCGCGACGGCGCGCCGTGCGCAAGCGCGCGCGCGAAAGACGGCGAGGCGAATTGCGTCGAGATACGTAAACGCCCAGGACTCACCGGCTTGGCCGAAGCATCGTCTAAACCGACGGCATGTGGCTCGGGGTTCGGCGATTCGGCGCTTGGCGATTCGCCGCCGGCGCCGTCCGCCGACGAGGCCGCCAAGCTTGCTCCGCTCGACCGTTCGAGCCCCCAGGAGGCGCGCGCCGACTTCGGCGTTGCGGGCGCGAGCGGCGGGCTCGCTGCGTCCCCCGGCGAAGCAGGCCGCTGCATATTCGAGTCTCGAACGCAAAAAACGCCAATGCCCGGACAATTGACGCCGGCGCTTATGGCGTCATCGTCCGCGGCGACGTCGTCTCGTCCTGACGCGCCTTGTTCATTGGTGGCGTCAGAGTCTTCTGCAGCAGCTTCGCCGGCTCGGCCGGCCGCCGTAGCCCGATCGAAACGGGACAACGCAGCTTCGAAGACATCGGCGTTCGCAGCACGGTCCTGGTTGTTTCGCGATGACTCGTCGAACGCGGGTGGAACGCCTGTTCGCAGACCAGCGAGCGGCGGCGCGTTCATCGGCGGCCCCTCCTCTTCAACAGCGCGTCGGTATTGGCCAGGGACTCCCGGATGGCGGAAACGATCGGCGATTCGTTTGGTTTCGTTTGCGGTGTCGCGACGGACGGCGCTGGCGCGGAGGCGGGCGGGCTGGTCGCCTCCGGGGCGCGCCGCTTTCGGGCGAGCACGGCGCCGAGAATGTCCCGTATTTGGATTTCCTCGTCGCTCAAACCGGCCGCCGGGACGTTTCGCAGAAGTTCAAGACCTTCCTCGGCGGCGCCGGTCTCCGCCTTGATTGCGGCGCCGTAAAGCGCCAAGCGGCTCTTCGCCCCCGGCGAACGAGCCAGTTTTTCCGCCTTTGCGAACCACCCCGCGGCCAAATCCGGCCTCTTGTTGAGGACTGCGGCGCGCATAAGCGCGAAACGCCAGTTCAGCGCCGCCTCGTTTCCAGCCGCGGCAAGAAACCCCTCGAACTGATCGAGAGCATCCGGCGGAAGGGTCAGCGCGTTCCTGACAGTCGCCCGATGTATCGTATCCACAAAGTCTCTGGCGAAGGGCGAACGCGCATAATTGCCGGCGTAGCGGCGGGCCAATAACAAGTAGCGCTGGACGTCCGCAGCGACGTCGATCGCCAAGAGCTCGCGCCGCAGCGCGGCTTCTTCGACGAGCGACCCAGGCATAAGCAGGCGCGCCAAATCGAAGCGCTCGATCGCTCGCCGCTTGTCGACGCGGAGCAGGATGCCGCCCTGCACAAGCGAGAGGTGGCCTGCGAGCGTGACGGGAAGTCCCGTCGCGTTGATCGGCTCCAGGAGTCTCGAGGCTTCGCTCGTGCGGCCTTCGGCATAAGCGAGGGCGCCCGCGACGATGGGCGCGCCGCTTTCATCGAGGACGCCGTCAACGAACAACTGGCGAACCGCAGCCGGCGACCCGCCGCATAGAAGGTAGGTCGCGATTGCACGGAGGCTTTTCTCTTGCTTAGTCTCCTCCGAAGGGGTCAAAGGAATTGCGGCTTCAATCCGCGACAATTCGTTCAACGATTCCCTGTACGCGGTTTCGTCTCCTAAGACGCCGCGCAACTGATACCGATTGAGGCTGCGAACCATTTCGATCAGTTCCACCGCGCGAGCGAGCGGCGGCGCCGCTGCGGCGGCCATCGCGATCAACATCGCGAAGAGCGGCGGCTTGAAGCTCAATTCCTCGCTCCCCTGACCAGGATCTCGATTCTCCGGTTGACGGCCGCCAGCGGATCTTTCGCCGTCTTAAGGCGGTGATCGGCGTGTCCCGAGATTTTCGCGATTCGCGACGGCGAGAGACCGCCACGCACCAGCATGTGCCCCACCATGTTCGCCCGATCCGAAGACAGTCTCCAATTGTCATAGGACTTCGACTTGTAACTTCTCGCATCGGTGTGGCCTGCGATTTCGACCTCGCCGCGTTGTTTGGCCAAGACCGGCCCGACTTGCGCGAGAATCCGCACGAGCTGCGGCGTCGGTTCGATCGAACCGACGCCAAACATCGAAAAGTCTGCATTGTCGGTCAGGCTGATTAACACTCCATCATCCGTTCGTCGCACCTCGAATTGCGGTCCGCCGCGCGAGCCCGAGGCCTCCTGCCGCAACGCCGACTCAAGCGCCGAGCGAATCTCGGCGGTCGAATCGGCTGTCGCCGCGTCGCCCTTCTCGCTAGCGTTTCCATTCAAACTGTTCCCGTCGGCCCGCGCGAAGCGACCCGCAGCTTCCGAGCCCGTTTTCATCTGTTGACCCCGCGCTCCCGCCGCTTCGGCCTCTCGAGCGCTTTCGCGAGACGGCGGAGCGCTCTGTTCCGCGCGGTCGAAGGGATCGGCGAGCACATCGCGCGCCGAACGATTAGAAGCCGGGCCAGCGGGCGGCGGATCGATTTTTGCAATCTCGTCGAGCGCCTTCATCGGTTCTTGATGAAGCGCCGCTTCCCGATTCACCGTCCCCTGGCCTTTCGCCGTCGGAGCGTCGGATTTCTGGATGCTCGATCCCTGACCGCCGTCTTTCGGGTCGCGCAAGCCCTTTTGATTGGGGCTAGAATCGGCCAATTGCACGGGATTGAAATACTGGACGATGGTCGCCTTCGTTTCTTTGGAGGTTGAGTTAATCAACCACATGACGAGAAAGAACGCCATCATGGCCGTCATGAAATCCGCAAACGCAAGCTTCCATACGCCCCCGTGATGATCCTCTTCCGAATCGACACGACGCCGTCTGACGATCAGTTGCTCGCTGGCTTCTTCGTCGCTCATATCAGTTCATTCCCTCATCGCGGATCCGTCGCAACCATTCTTCGGTCCGCGTTTCGATGCTTGTGAATCCTATTCTCGCGGCTATTTCATTCGAACGCGACTCTGTGAGTCGAACAGCGACATTCGCTTCGCGCAGTCCTTCCTGGATCACGGCGAGCAGATCTGCCGGACCACACAGCTCGACAGCCGGGACGCCGGCGTCGCTCAACGATACGAGGACCGTATCCACGAAGTCCGCCAGAAGGCGCTCAAGAACCTCACGCGCCACGAATGGCGTGAGTGCGCGCGTCACAGCTTCATTGACGTCATCGACGCACAGCTTCAACGCAGAACGAAACTCCGCGGCAAGGCGGCTTCCTTCCTCGCTCGCCCATCGATTGCGTTCGTTCGCCATCTCGGCCAGAAACTTTTGGCGTTCCTGGGCGAGTTCCACCTCGAATTCGGTCCTCGCCGCAGCGCGACATTCGGCCAACGCGGCCTCGAGAGCGTCCTCCTCCTGCGCCGGCTCAATGGTCGGCTCCGGATTCGTCCGATCGCAAGGCGCAAGCCCGACAAAAGGCTCCTCAAAGGCCACAATGGCGCGCGGTTCGTCGAAGCGGACTAAGTAGGATGCGACGGGATGAAGCATCATGCGTACTCGTCCGACCTCATCCAGCTCTTAAGCACCAACGCCGCGTGCAATTCGTCAGCGTTAATCAGTCCCTCAAGCCGATGTTTGGCGGAGGGCTGCATGAGGCTCGGAAGCTCTTGGAGCGCTTCGATCTCCGAAGGCAATGCGACGCCCGGCGCCTCGAAGGGGGATGGCAGCTCGAGCCCAGCTTCCATGCCCGTCAATGCCGGGATCGTTTCACTTCCGACGGGCTCGGCGGCGAGCAGCGCTCTCGTCACCGGCGTCAGGCCGAAGGCGACGATCAAACCTGTGACGATCAGGATCGTTGCGGCGTTGATGATGGCGCCGATGTGGCGCCGAAGCGCGTCGCCCAGGCCGGGAGCCTCGACCGGCGCCATCTCTTGGTCATTGAACATGAAGTCGACTGCGGAAATCTTCAGCACGTCGCCACGCTCTTTTCGCACGCCTGCGGCCGAGGCGGCGAGTTGCTCGATTTCCTTCAATTGGCGCTCCACCTCTTCGGGTTTCGGCGCGGGCTTCGACGGATCGGCCAAGGCGCTTCGGTTGACGAGAATCGCCACGGACAGATTCTCGATCGCATAACCTCCGCTCGTCGTGGTAATTGTCTTTGTCGAAACCTCGAAATTCGTCAGCTGCTCGCTTTTCTTGGCCTCGTCATTCGACTGCTTTCCGTCGGTCGCGGGGGCGCGATCCTGAGGGATATTCCTTTCAACGCTCGTTGCAGTGGTATTCGCGTTGTTTTGAGAGAGCGAGGTCTCTTTCACGGTTCGCACGGATCTTTCGACTTTTGAGTCCGGATCGAAGATGGTCTCGTTTGTCTGCCGACGGTCCGTGTTGACCCTCGCGCGAACGCTGACCTGAAAGTTCGAAAGCCGCAAATAGGGCGTGAGCGTACGGCGAATGTTGTCCTGGATCTCCTTGGAAATCGCATTTTCGAGCGAAAGCGTTTTCGCAGGCACGGCGTCGGTCGGATCGCCGTCGGATGACAACAGGATCATCCCGTCCGTATTCAGGACGGTCACTTGATCGGTGGTCATTCCCGGCAGCGACGCCGCGACAAGATGGCGGATTGCCTGCGCCGCGCTGGAATCGTCCGGCCCCTCGGTTCGAAGCACGACTGACGCGGATGGAGGCTGCTTCGCTCGCCGGAAGGAGCCTTCGTCGGGCATGACGATGTGAACCCGCGCCGCCTTGACGCCCCTCATCAGCTGGATGGTGCGCGCGAGTTCGCCCTCCAGGGCCCGGACCCTTGTGACCTCCTGCATAAACGAAGTGAGGCCGAGCGCGCCGACTTTATCGAACAACTCATAGCCGGCGTTGGCGCTCTGCGGCAGGCCCCGTTCCGCCAGCAGCATCCGGGCCTGCGCCGTCTGCCCATAAGGCGCAGAAACGGCGGTTCCGTCCGGACTGACGTCGAAATGAATGCCTGCCGACTTCAGCACCGAGCCGATTCGACTTACGTCGCTCCGGTCAAGACCTGCATAAAGGATTTCGAGGTTCGGCCGAGACAGGTAATAGGCGCTCACTCCGAGAACCGAAACGATAAGCGCAAACGCTAAAGCGAGCGCGGCAAGCTTACGGCTCCCCAAACTCGCGAGGTTCTCCCAAAGGAGATTGATACGGTCCATGTCGCTCTCGGATTCGCATAGTGAACGAACTCGAAAAACATTCCGGTTCGAGGCTTGCGCGAGGGTTGCAGTTGCATCGCGATTGTGCCCGGTTTTTCCTTATGTCCGGGACTGTGGCGCGTCCGATACACAGCACGGGAATCGACGCCGAATTCGTGCAGGTCGGCCCGAGCCGATAACGCCCCAAATGGCGCTTGCGGCGACGCGTCGACAGGCCGAACAAAAAGAGGCCGCGCCTTGCGGCGCGGCCTCGTTGGATGTTCGGACTAGCGTGAACTGTTACTGGAACAGCTTCAGGATCATCTGCGCGTTCTGGTTGGCGATCGACAGCGACTGGATGCCCAGTTGCTGCTGCGTCTGCAGCGCCTGCAGGCGGGTCGAAGCCTCGTTCATGTCCGCGTCGACGAGAGAGCTCACGCCGGTGGTCAACGCGTCGTTGAGCGTCTTGACGAACTCCATCTGCAGGTCAACGCGCGACTGGGTGGCGCCGATCTTCGAGGCGTAGGTCGTAAGGTCCGCGATCGCCTTGTCGGCGTTCGACAGCGTGTCCGCGACGGTCGCGGCGGCGAGATCGCCCGCCACCATGGTGGTGAAGTCCGTCGCGGCGGCCGAGCCCGTCGCCTGCGCGTTGTCGAGGACGCCGGCGCCGGCATTCGTGAGCGCGGTCGTCGTCAGATCGATGGTGCCGACTGTCGACGCCGCCGAGCCGCCGCCATTGGTGTAGGAGGCGATGAGCTTGATGCTGCCAGTGCCGCTGCCGTCCAGCAGGTTGAGACCGGTGAAGCTCGCGGACGAAACGATGCTGCCGAGCTGTTTGCCGAGCTGCTGAAGATTCGTAAGAATCTTCGCCGTGTCGGCGCCGGGCTGCTCGGCCTGGGCGACGGCTTCCTTGATGCTGTTCATGACGGTGATCGCGCCTTTCACCGCCGCCGACGCGACGTTCAACAGCGAGGAGCTTCCGGCCAACGAGTCGCTGACCGCCGAGAGAACGCCCTTATCCGACTTCATGGTCTCGGCGATCGACCAAGTCGAAGCATTGTCGGCGGCGCTCGAGATTTTGAGGCCGGTCGAAATCTCCTTCTGGGCGCCGTTGAGCGAATGTTGCGTCACGCGCAGCGCCTGCAGAGCGGTGATGGCGGACGGATTGGTGAGAATGCTGGACATGACTCGTCGATCCCTTTCAAGGTGACTCAGCGAAGAGGGACATACCGGAATTTCACCGGCCCGACGGAATTGGCGTCATGCCTCGAGCGTTAGCGCCCGATCCGAAGTTTCGCGTCGACGATGCTCGCCCATTGGCGTTGGCGGCAACCGTTCAACGATCCGACATTACACGATGCGGAACCCTTCGCTATCTGATACGGCGGACACCCTTAAGAAACGATTAACGGCCGATCCGAGGGACGAGGGCGGGTCTTCAATTCAAGCCCTCGCGCCCCCACGAGCGCGGTCTTCGTTGGCCGCAAGTTTCGCGTCAGTCGCCGCGTTTAATTCTTCCTTGTCTCTGAATCCGGAGGAAGCTCTCAATGCGAACTTTGACACAGTTGCGACAGATGCACGATCAGATGGTCGCCGAACTGACCCAGATCCCGCAGTATCAAGCGCTCAAGGCGATGGAGCGGTGCATCAACGAAATGTCGCAAATCTATGAGGAGGCGCCGGAGTCCGGCGGCGCGAAGCGCAGGGACTTCCAGGAAAAGCTTGCGCACGCGGTCGAAAGTCGAATGAGATCCGATTTGACTCCCGCTGCTCCACCGAAGGTGACGCCTTACATCCCTTCTCAGCGCGTCGCCTAAAGCGAATTCGGCAAAAAGTTGAGAGACGATTTCGACAAGAATTCGCTCCAACATTATGAGCTGGCGCGATCTCTTACCGATCGGCCGATTCCGTTCGATCGGCAAGCGCGCTAGCGTTCGCCGCCTCGGTCCGCGGCGCCGCGGAGCCGAAAGCGGGGTGAGGCGCGGCTCGGTTCGCGGGCCTGCGCCTTGCGATATTCGCACAATGCGGCGCCCGAAGAGGAGGTAGCGCCATGTCGAGCCCATTCGCCAATTCGGCGCCGTTTCCATCCTGCGTCCGAACGCCTGTGCTCGTGGTTGATCCGGCTCACCCCGACGCCAGTCTCTTGGCGCTGGGCGCCGATTGGAACGCCGCCGTGGACGCCTACAGCGAGATTTACGGCCATGGCGGCAAGGAGGCGGGCGGCTCGACAAAGAAGGCGGTCGAGACTGCCGAGGATTGCGCGGAGATGCGGGAGGCGTTTTTGAGCGATATCGGCATCAGCATTCTTTCGTTGCAAGCCAAAACGCCCGAAGGGTTGGCCTTCAAGTGCCGAGTCCTCGCTTATTGCCGCGGCAACACCGCGCAATCGGCCCTTGAGTCCGCCAGACACGCCCTTTCCAATGGCTGGCTGAGCGACATGACCGCCGTTGACTCCATCGTTTCCGACGTTCTCTCCCTCGGCGCGCCATCTGCGTTCGGGCGTTAGCCTACGAGAATTGCGAGGGGCGCGATCTGATCGAATGGAGCGGCTTCACGCCGCAATATATCTACGAAAAACTCCCGAAGCGGGCCTCGCGCTCGAACGCCAGACGGCGCCGGCGCTCTCGCGACCAACCCGCAACTTCCGAAGTCTACGACACAAATTAGAACTCCGCCCATTCGCCGGCGGCTGGCTCCGTCTCCAACCGCGCCGCGGCGCTCGCCACTGCGGGCCGCCGGACTTTCTGGATGGCCGCAGCGGCGGCCGGCCGCCTTTTTCCCAAATTGAATCGCGACACGGAGTCAGACAGAAACGAAGCTTGATTGTGGAGGTTTTGACACGCCGCCATCGTCTCCTCCACCATTGCCGCGTTCTGCTGCGTCGCCGTGTCCATTTGCCCCACTGCGCGGCTGACCTCGGTCAGACCGCTAGCCTGCTCCGCGGCGTTGCCGGCGATATTGACGAAGACGGCGTCGATTTCTGATATGCGCTCCACAATCTGCTCGAGCGCCTCGCCCGCCTGCGCAACGAACACGACGCCGTCGGCCACTTCCTTTCCGGATGTCGAGATGAGAATCTTTATTTCCTTTGCTGCTTGAGCCGATCGCTGGGCCAGAGCGCGCACTTCCGCGGCGACGACGGCGAATCCACGCCCCGACTCGCCCGCGCGCGCGGCTTCGACCCCGGCGTTGAGCGCCAGAAGATTGGTCTGAAACGCGATATCGTCGATGACCGCAATGATGCGGTCGATATCCCGCGACGATTTCTCGATCCGGCCCATGGTTTCGACGGCGCGGCGCACAACTTCGCCGCTCTTCTCGGCGACCGTCCGCGTGGCGGCGACAGAACTGGCCGCATCCCGCGTGGTTGCCGCTGTGCTGCTGATCGTCTCCGTAATGTCCTGAAGCGCCGACGAGGCCTCCTCGAGAGTCGCCGCATGTCCCTCCGTCCGACGCGCGAGATCGCCGGTGGCCTGCAAGATCTCATCTGTTGCGTGAAACACCTCGGCGCTGGAGTCCGCGATCCCGCTCAACGTCTGCTGCAACTGCAATATTGCCGCGTTGAACTCCTTTGACATTTCGGCAAAGCAGTCTTCGCTCCGGCAGTCCAGGCGCGTCCGCATATCTCCGTCAGCGAGCGAGCGCAACGCATGCACCAGCGTTTCCAAGGCGCTGTTGCGATTGCTTTCGGCGGCGGCTCGCGCGGCGTCGCTTTCGCGGCGGCGAGCGTCAAGCTCTTCGAGATAGATGGAAATCGCTAGATCCATGTCGAGAAAGGCGGCCTTCGTGAGGCTGGCGAGCGCCCGCGTCAAGCCACGTTGATCCTGCCTGCCGCGATAGATCGAACGGGGCCAACGGTCCTTGACGATCGCATTTAGCAACTGTTCGACGATAAGCGCATAGCCGCCGATATAGTGGCGGGGTTCGAGCCCGAGACGCGCATGCACTTTCCCTTTGCTGCGCACGGCGGCGGCGTAATCGTCGCCGAACATGGCCTCGGCGATTACTCCCCAGTGACGCCGCTGGGCCGCGTGCGCTTTCGCGATATGAGCGTCGTCGGCGAAAAACCTCCGTGTTTCCGGGGTCGCGCGCGCCTTTGCATAAAACCTGTCCAACGCCGGCCCGAGCGCCTCGTTGAGAACTGGCTTGAGCTCGCGCAGGACGGCCCTGGTCTCGTCATCGATGTCCAGGAACGCCAGCCGTTCCTTGATCGCGATGTCGGCGCTTCCGATGTCGGTCATTGTCGAAACCTTGAGGTTGACCTTCGGCGAACTCTGAGGCGCCGTTGGCGAAGCGGTTGAAACGAGATCGCGCGCCGTCGTCCTGCCGGCGTGGCAGGAAGACGGACAAAGCCTCGCATCATGCAAGGGAGACGAGTGAATGGGGCGTGATCGCCCATTCGACGGCGCACGGGAAAGCGCGCTGAGCGCCGCGGACCGCGCGGATGATTTGCGGTTCGATCATCCTTCGTAAAGCTTAACGATCCGCTAATCGAACCGTTCCTCCAGCGGTAAGTAGCGGTTCTCCTAACGGCTTGAAGCTTGCAGCCCTTTTGCCCGCCCGAAACGGGCTGGAGTCCGGGCGCGCGGCCTCGCCGCAATGTTCCGGCGCCTTGCGCGAACCTTATCGCGCAATTTGCCCGCGCCTTCCTTCCTCTCCGTTGTCGTGTATCGATCCATGCAGACCCGATTCGCGGCGACGGTTTCGCCGCCGACCCGAGACGCACGCACATGAACCTCTTAAAGCGCGCCCCCTTGTCGCCTTCCCAAGCAAACAGAACGCGCGCGCGCCGAGCCAGTCCCGGTCCTCGGCCTTCACAACCCGAGTCTGGAGACAAGCGTTTAATGGCCGCGGGCGTTGTCCTGGCGCTATGCTCGACATTTCTTGCCGCTTACATGATTTCGGATACGGGACGCCGACCGGAAATTCCAGGCATCGAACATCTCGCAATATTCAGTATGCCGTCCCGCGCTAAGCCGCACGCGCAGCCAAGCCCGGCCATCGCGCGCACAAACGCCACGGACTACACGCCGGTCGGCGCGATCGGCAAGGACAACAATCGCTTGGCGCTGTCCGGCTTTAGAGTGCTTGGCGTCTCCCAGGGAAGTGCGTTTGTCCGGGAACCTCACGGCGCCGTTCTCCGAGTGGCGAAGGGCGGCGTCCTTCCGGAAGGCGGCCGTGTCATGGCCGTCAGGCGTCAGGATGGGCAATGGTTCGTCATCACGGAGCGCGGCGTAATCGGAGAGAGATGAGCAAGGCTCGCCGCGACGCCCGAGGGAGTGTCCCCACAGCCTACGCCGCTTCACGACCCCGCAAGTCAACGCGCCGAGCTTCGGCGGCGAGCAGCGTCCAAATTCTTCATAATGGCCCGATCGATCCGCGCGTTAACGTGGGACATCGACACATTGGGGCGCGTCCCCGTCATCGCCGCCGCCCGATCCGGATGACAAAGCCAAGCGAGCTTGCGCCGCGCGGCTTGAAGCTCCCCGATCGAGGGCTCGGACGACTCCAGTTCGAGCAGGATCTTTTGTATTTTCTCGACGCTCTTCGTTGAGTTCTCACCCTCGCGCATGTCCGGCGCCGAACGATCATACTCGGCCCTCGCCTCTTGCGCGCGGACATCGATAAAAGCATGCGGATCGCGGCTGGCGCAGTCGCCGCTCGCGAAAGCCCCGGCCGTCCAGAGCAGCGTCGCCGTACGATCCGGCCCTTCTCCACGGTCCGGCGTTTCGTCAAGACCGTCGAGGATCGCCGCAAAACTCGTCATTCCGGGACTCCTAACGCTCAACCTGGCGCAGGCCGATCCTGCGACAAGACTCGAAATCAATGCGCGCCGCGTCAACGGGCCGCGTAGTACCGCGCCTCGAATCGTTTCGCCAACCGCGCGCCTTTCGCGGCGTCGAGCCACAGGATGCGACAGCCGACCTCCCGGTCGCGCTGCCAAATCACGGCGGCCAAAGCCAGGGTTCGCGATTGGTCGTCGAAGAGCAGAATTCTTTTCGGCAACCTGGCGTATTGACACAACAACAACCGACTTCCCGACTTCGTTCGATTGCGAAGCAGGCAGTCTCCAAGAAACCGTTCGTTCTCGTCAATCACCTTGCCCGATTGCAGGCGAACCGACCGCCTATGTTCCTTGCGCCGATCTTCGGCCGGTCGCGAGTCGGCCGGCGACACCGAATAGGAGACGAAACCGCGCTTCGCCAGGTAGCGGCTCGAAGCCCAACCGAGCACACCGTCGGCAATTGCCCCTTTCAGGCGAACTCCCTCGAGCTGCGGCTGAGTTTCCTCTTGCGATTTCAACATGCCGGCGCTCCTTGCGGACTTGTGGCGTTTGTTGCGGCGCTCGCGCCCGCCATTGTGTCCGGCGCGCCGGCGTGGCCCAGGGACGCCGACCCAGGCGGTCCGATAATCGCACGAGCCTATTTCGATCTGCGTTTCCGAACGATTAATCCTCGCGCCGATCGGATGGCTCGACCAATCGCGGCGGTCGAATCGTTCCCGGAAATCGGCGGCTCGCGCCGCGCCGAACTTTGGCGTCTCCATCGGCAGGCTCGCGTAAGCTTCCCATATTGTAATCGGTGCGGTGGACAACGCGCGGAGATCCAGAGTGAGCACGACATTCGGTCTATTCAACACGTCCGTCATGGGCATGTCCGCCCAATCGGACGCGCTCGCCGCCGTTGCCGAAAACATCGCGAACTCGAGCACCGTTGGATACAAGGAAGCGACGACTCATTTTCTGACGGTGTTGAACGGTTTCCAGAATTCCGGAGAGTTCGGCGGCGGCGTGACGACCAGGAATCGTTACGAGATTCCGACGCAAGGCGCGCTGCAGTCCACGTCGTCGGCCACCGATCTTGCTATCCACGGCGCGGGCTTCTTCGTGGTGAGCGACGATTCGGGCGCGACCTATCTCACACGGGCCGGCTCTTTCGCGCCCGACGCTGAAGGCCGATTGGTGAACTCCGCCGGATACTACCTGATGGGCTACGCCGCGGACGGCGCGCCCTCCGCCTCCTCGACCAATTCGTTGACGAGCATGAGCGTCGTGCGCATTCGCAACGACAAGCTTTTCGCAACGCCGACCACGGCTGGCGCGCTCACCGCGAACCTCCCCGCCGGCGCGACGGTTGTCGCGCCCGCCGCCCTTCCTTCGACGAATGGGGCCGGCGCGCAATTTTCGGCGAAGACGTCCATCACGGTTTACGACAATTTGGGCGCGCCCGTGATCCTGGACGTGTTTTTCGCAAAGACCGGCGCGAACACATGGGAGGCTTCTGCATTCAATAAAGCGGACGCGGCGCCGGGCGGCGGATTCCCCTACGCGAACCCGGCGCTCGTCACGCAGACCGTCGCATTCGATCCGGCCAACGGAAATCTCCTGTCCGGAAGCCCGATCTCCCTGTCAGTGCCCGGCGGCGGGACGATGAGCCTCGATATTGCCGACGCCACGCAGCTGGGCGCCGCTTTCTCCGTGCAAAGCGTCAACGTAAATGGCAACGGCGCGTCATCCGTGCGCGAGGTCATGTTCGCCTCGGATGGGACGCTGAGCTATCTCCTGGAAAACGGGCAATCCATTCCCGCCTATAAGATCGGCCTCGCGAATGTGAACAGCCCGGTGAATCTGACGAGCGAGAGCGGCAACGTTTTCGTCGCCAATGGCGATTCCGGTCAAGTCTTTGTCGGTCTACCCGGAACCGCCGGCTTCGGCCGGATCTTATCCTCGAAGCTGGAAAGCTCGACCGTCGATCTCGCGACACAGCTTTCGTCGATGATCGTCGCCCAGCGCGCCTTCACGGCGAACAGCCAATCCTTTCAGGTCGCATCAGAAATTCTTCAGGTGTTGAACAACCTGAAGTAACCGGAACGACGGGACGGGCCAATGACTCTTTCGCTCGCCGGACTGATCGCGAATGAATCGCTGGGCGCGGTCTCCGCTCAAACCGGCATCGTCTCGCGCAACATTTCCGGCGCGAGCGTTCAGGGCTACAGCGCCAAGATTCCCCAGCTCGTGACGTCGGACCACGGAACGCCGTCCATTGTTGGCGTTGCTCGCCAAGCCGATTCCGCGCTCTTGAAAAGCCTGTTGGCCGCGAATGCCGAGCAGGCCGGCTCGACGGCCGTTTCCGACGGACTGCGGCGGATCGAACAGTTCCTGAATGTCGCGCTCGACGGCCCATCGGCCGTCGACAGTTCCGCTTCGCCCGCCGCGGCGATTTCCAATCTGAGCAGCGCCCTGCAAGCCTATTCGGCCTCGCCGAACGACCCGATCGCGGCGGACAATGCGCTGGCGCGCGCCAAGGATCTTGCGAAATCCCTCAACGGCGCGTCGGGGATGATTCAAGATGTCCGCCAGCAGGCCGACCAATCGATTCAACAATCCGTCGCTCACGTCAACGACGTTCTCGCGAAATTCGAGCGGGTCAACAAAGACATCGTCGTCGGCATGGCGGCCAAAGCCGACGTTACCGACATGCTGGACGAGCGCGACCGGCTGCTCTCGGAATTGTCGACCGAGATCGGGATCGCGACCGTACAGCGGCCAAGCGGCGACATGGTGATTTACACCGACGGCGGCGTCACGCTGTTCGAGATGACGCCGAGGGCGGTGAGCTTTCAGCCGACCCCGTCGTTCGCGGCCGCGACGCCTGGCGCCGGCGTCCAGATCGACGGCGTGCGCGTCGTCGGGGCGCCGAATTCGCAACTCGCCGCCCGCTCCGGCAGGCTCGTCGGCCTGGCTCAGCTTCGCGACGAACTTGCCCCAAGATTCCAGACCCAGGTCGACGAAGTGGCGCGCGGCCTTGTCCAGGCCTTCTCCGAATCGGATCAGACCGGCTCGGGCGCGCCGACGCTGCCGGGACTGTTCACGTACGACGGCGCGACGGTTTCGCCCGGCCCCGGCGCCATCACGGGCCTCGCCGCTCGAATAATCGTCAATCCGACAGTCGATCCTGCTCAGGGCGGCGACAGTTCTCGCTTGCGGGACGGCGGCGCTTCGAGCCCGGGCGCGCCCGAATATGTCTACAACGCGACCGGAGCCTCCGGTTTCTCCGACCGCCTGCTGCAGCTCGTCGATGCGCTGGCCGCCCCTCAGGCGTTCGACGCCGCAGCAGGACTTCGCCTTCAGGACTCGGTCGCCTCGTTCGCCGCGGACTCCATGGGATGGCTCGCCGCCCAGCGCCAACAAGTCGAAACGAAGCAGACATTCCAAAGCGCCGTCGTGAACCAAACGTCGCAGGCGCTGTCCAACGCCAGCGGCGTCAATCTTGACGACCAGATGTCGAAGATGCTCGCGCTCGAGAATTCCTATCAGGCCTCGGCGAAGCTCCTTGCGGCGGTGAACGCGATGTACTCGACGCTGTTCGAGGCGATAAGGGTTTGAGAAAAAGGACATGACCTCCGTCCCCTCCACATACGCCCTCTCCAGCTCTTTCCGCGCCTCGCTCCTAGAGATCGAAACGCAATTGGCGCGCGCGCGCCAGGAATTGTCGACTGGGCGCCACGCCGACGTCAGCCTGACCGCCGGCGCCGCGGTTGCGCGCGACGTCCATCTCGGCGCGCGGCTCGACCAACTCAATACGATCTTCGAGACCAACAAGATCGTCGGCGCCCGCCTGGACACAACTCAGATCGCCTTATCCAGTCTTACTTCTACCGCGGCGGACGTGCGCGCGACGCTCCTCAGAGCGTTAAGCGACGGCGGCGATCGAAAAGCGATCGTTGCGCAGGCGAGGCTTGCGCTTGCTTCCTTTACCGCAACGCTGAATCAAACAATCGGCGGCGACTACGTCTTCGGCGGCGAGAATCTCGACGCGGCGCCAGCCGCCGATTACTTCGCCGCTCCCCCCTCCGCGAACAAGCTGGCGCTGGACAACGCCTTTCTATCCGCCTTCGGGATGACGCAATCCGATCCGGCGGCCGCATCGATAAGTGCGCCGGCTATGGAGTCGTTTCTCTCAGTCGAGATGTCCGCCCTCTTCTCACCACCGAACTGGGCGGCGGATTGGTCGCAAGCTTCGGACGAGCCCTTGCTCGCGAGAATCTCCTTCTTCAAGACGACCTCCGTTTCGATCACCGCCAACGACCCCGCGTTCAGAGAACTGGCGATGGGTTATACGGCGTTGAGCGACCTTTCTCTCGACGCCTTGTCGGATGACGCCGGCGATGCGGTCATTCGAACCGCGGCACAACACATCGATCGAGCTCTGGCCGGGCTCACCAAGCTCCAGGCCGCGGCCGGCGGGATGCAAGCCGAAGTCGAATCGGCGAACCGCACGATGACCGTCCAGCAAGGTCTGTTCCTGTCTCAAATCGCCTCGATCGAAGGCGTCGACCCCACCGAGGCGGCAACCCGCGTCAATGGGCTCATGACTCAGATCGAAATCGCGTACACGCTTACCGCAAAGATCCAGCAGCTGAGCTTGGTGAAATATCTCTGACAGGGGAAGGAAAGGTTGGTGCTGCGATGTATGATCGCCTTTACGCCGAGGCTTCCGGCGACTCTTTCGCGAACGCCCGCAAGCGAGAGCGAGAACTGCTCCAAGAAATCATAAGAAAGCTGGCGATGGCGAAGCAACGCGGCCCATTGAGCGCGGAGGCGTTCGAGGCCACCTCCTATATGCGCCGGCTATGGTCGGCTTTTATCGCCGATCTCAGCAGCGAAGAGAACGCCCTGCCGCCGCCCTTGAGAGCGTCGCTGATCTCCATCGGGTTGTGGATGCACGGCCAGGCGGACCTCATCGATTCCGGCCGTTCGACAAATTTCGACGGCCTGATCGAAATCAACCAGATTATAGCCGATGGGCTGATTTGAGGCGCCGATGCACATTTCCCTTCGCCGCGGAGAAAAAATCTACATTAACGGCGCAGTGATTCGCGTCGACCGAAAGGTCTGTGTCGAACTGCTCAATGACGTGACGTTCCTGCTGGAGCATCATGTGATGCAGGCAAACGACGCAGACACGCCGTTGAAGCAAATCTATTTCGTCGTCCAAATGATGCTGATGTGCCCTAACGACACGGTCGCCGCTTCAGAGTTGTTTCGAACGATGCACGACTCGTGCCTGAAGGCGATCAAAGATACGCACATCCGGCGCGAACTCGACACAGTCGAGCGCTTCGTCAAGGAAAAGCGGAACTTCGACGCTTTGAAGACGCTTCGGGCGCTCTTTCCGATCGAGCAGGAAATCCTGTCGGCGGGCGCCGCGCGCGTCGTCATTCAAAATGCTGGAAAGGACGAACATGGTCACGCAGCTTAGCTCGTCGCCCGCGACCGTCGCGCCGCGGACCGCGCCGACCGCCGGCGCCTCGCCGCCGTCGACGACGATCGGCGATTACAATTCGTTCCTGAAGCTTCTTGTCGCGGAAATGAAGAATCAGGATCCCATGAAGCCGATGGACCCGACGCAGACGGTGACGCAACTCGCCACCTTTTCCGTGGTCGAACAGTCCGTGCGGTCCAACGCCCGTCTCGACGCCCTGCTCGCGGTCTCCGGCCTCTCACAGGCCAGTTCGCTGATCGGCAGATCGCTCACGCCGGAAGACGGCGCGCCCAGCGGCGTGGTCGCGTCTGTTACGGTTCAGAACGCCCAGCCGCAGGCGAAGCTCGTCGACGGGCGCGTCGTCAATCTCTCCTCAGGCGTAACGATCAGCTGAACATGACGGAAGCCGACTCGCTCGAGATATTGCAGCGCGCCATTCTCACGGTGCTCATCGTGTCGGGGCCGATGGTCGCGGCCGCCATGATCGTCGGCGTGATCGTCGCGCTCATCCAGGCGCTCACTCAAGTGCAGGAAATGACCCTGACATTTGTGCCCAAGATACTGGTCATGCTCGCCGTGTTGAGTTTGGCGGCTCCGTTTATCGGAGCGAGAATGTTTTCCTTCATGGAGCACGTCTATTCCCGAATAGAAACGGGATTTTGAACGTTGGCTAGAGCAAGTTCCGAAAAAGTTGATAGACTTTTTCGACAAGAACTTGCTCCAGCTTCTTGATCTGGCGCGATTTCTTGTCAACCGAACGATTCCGTTCGGTCGGAAAGCGCGCTAGTCGCGGATCGGCGCCCAACGCTGGCCAGGAAAGAACCAGTCCAGGACACAAGTCTCATGACGCAAGTCTCCCAAGCAGTTGACGCGGGGGTGTTTGGACGCTCGAAAGACATCGGCTTCGCGATGTCTATTGTGTTCATCCTGTGCATCTTCTTCTTGCCTATCCCGCCGTTTCTCATCGACATTGGGCTTGCTCTCTCTATCGCGCTTTCCGTCCTGATCCTGATGGTCGCTCTGTGGATTCAAAAGCCGCTGGAGTTTTCGTCCTTCCCGACCATCCTGCTTGTCGCCACCATTCTCCGGCTTTCGCTCAATATCGCAACGACGCGACTGATTCTCGCCGACGGCGCGGAGGGAACGACGGCGGCCGGATATATCATCAGCGGGTTCTCCAAGCTGGTAATGAGCGGAGATTTCGTCATCGGCCTGACCGTCTTCGCAATCCTGGTGACCGTGAATTTCCTGGTCATCACCAAAGGCGCGACGCGAATAGCCGAGGTGGGCGCGCGTTTCACGCTCGACGCCATCCCCGGCAAGCAGATGGCGATCGACGCAGACCTTTCCGCTGGGTTGATCGACGAGAAGCAGGCGCAGGAGCGCCGCAGGGAGCTGGAGGAGGAAAGCGCGTTTTTCGGCTCCATGGACGGCGCTTCCAAGTTCGTGCGCGGCGACGCGATCGCCGGCCTGATAATTCTCGCGGTCAATATTTTCGGCGGCATCGTCATCGGGGTCACGCGTCATGGAATGCCCCTTGCGAGCGCCGCCGACGTTTACACTAAGCTTTCGGTGGGCGATGGTCTCGTCTCGCAAATCCCCGCGCTTATCGTTTCGCTCGCCGCGGGCCTCCTCGTCTCGAAGGGGGGAACGCGCGGCTCGGCGGAACAAAACATACTAAGACAACTAGGAAACTATCCGAGGGCGCTCCTGGTTGCGTCGCTTCTGATGTTTGTGCTCGCCTTGATGCCGGGTTTGCCGCTTGCGCCGTTCGGCTTCCTTGGCGGCCTGATGGCTTTCGTCGCGTACCGGATACCGCAACAAGCCGCGAAGGCGCGCGCCGGGGAAGAGGTGCGGCGCTCGGAAATGGAGCGGCTCGCTCAGCAAGAGGCGCGCAATTCGGTCAAGGAAATCCTCAAAGCGCCCGGCGTCGAATTGCGCCTGGGACGCCAGTTGTGGGCAAGGCTCCTGGCGTCGCAGGACGAATTGTCGATCCGCGTCACCAAGATGCGTCGCAACTTCGCGAAGCAGTTCGGTTTTGTAGTTCCGGAGATCAAGCTGGCCGACGACCTGGACGTGAAGCCGAAGTCATATCAGATTCGCCTCCATGGGACGGTCGTTGCGACGGAGGAACTTCGCTTAGGCCAGCACCTGATTATTTTGGGAAAAGGCCGCGCTCCCGACCTCCCCGGAGACGAGGCCGTCGATCCTGCATTCGGGATCAGAGCGATGTGGATCGCGGACGCGCTGGTCGATGAAGCGCGGCGCCAAGGGTTCAATCCCATCGAGCCAATGTCCGTGTTGCTCACCCATCTCGCGGAAATTCTGCGCGCGCAATTGGCTCAGCTGCTGTCCTACAAGGACATGCGAATGCTAATCGAACGGCTCGATCCGGAATACAAGCGCCTGATCGACGACATGGTGCCGAATTTCATATCGAACGCCGGCCTTCAGAGCGTGCTGAAGTTCTTGCTCGCGGAGCGCGTCTCCATCCGAAATCTCGAAATGATCCTCGAGGCGATCAGCGAAGCGGCTCCCTATTCGCGCAGACCGGAGGCCATCGTCGAGCATGTTCGCGTGCGACTGGCCTCCCAGATTTGCGGGGAGCTGGCGGTGGACGGCGTATTGAACGTGCTCCGGCTCGGCAACAAATGGGATCTCTTTTTCCATGAAAACATGAAGCGAGACGCCAAAGGCGAGATCATCGGGTTCGACGCCGATCCCGCTCAGATCGAGAAGTTCGCCGCCGGCGCGGCCGAGGCGATTCGCGAACATTCGGAACGAGGCGAAACATTTGTTGTCGCGACGACTCCGGAAGCGCGGCCCTATGTACGGCTTATCATTGGGCGTCTGTTTCCGGCGCAAGCGGTGTTATCGCATTTGGAGATGACTTGCGGGGTACAGCTTCGTTCCCTGGGCGCTATTTCATGACCACGGACCTGAGCGGCGTCATATCAATCTTTTTCATCCTCTTTTGTCGGGTCGGCGCCTGCATCATGACCATGCCGGGCTTCGGCAGCGAGCGCATCCCCATGCGCGTAAGGCTCTATATCGCGATCGGCCTCACGGCCGCGCTAGTCTCGCCGATGTGGAACGCGCTGGACCAATCGTTGACCCGCGCATCAATTCCCGCGCTCGGCGCCATCGTGGTTTCCGAGACCCTCGTCGGCGTGACGATCGGGCTTTCCGTCAGGCTTTTCTTCCTGGCGCTGGAAAGCATGGCGACAATCGCCTCGACATCCATAGGGCTCGGCAATATTCTGGGCGCGCCGATTCATGAAGGAGAGCCGCTTCCGGCGCTCGCTTCGTTCGTCGTGCTCAGCGCGACGACTATGATTTTTGTGTTGGATCAGCATTGGGAACTTCTGCGTGGGCTCGGACAGTCCTACGAGGTCTTTCCCGTGTCAGCGGCGTTAGACTCGGAGGCTATGCTCCGCGACCTTGCGAAATCGCTCGATCGCTCCTTCGTGGCGATGTTTCGAATCTGTAGTCCGTTCCTGTTGTTCGGGCTTGCGACCAACGTCGCCTTCGGTTTTCTGAACCGGCTGATCCCGCAGGTTCCGATCTATTTCGTCTCGGCGCCGATCTTGATATTCGTCGGCGTCTACTGGATGTATTTGATGTCCTCTGACGTCTTTTCGAGTATTTCCGCGGACTTCGCGCTCTGGCTCAGGAATTGAACGACATGCCGGCGAACGAGGCGCGACTTCGTAAGCTGCTTGCCCTGCAGGACAAGCGATGGAAGTTCGAGACCGCGCGCAGCGCACGTCTTCATGCCGTTCTTGCCGACCTGCAAGCGCAGGAACGTCGTCTCTTGGCGCTACTGGAGGGCCACGACGTGACCGCCCCGCTGGTCGCGGAACTGACCCTGCGAAGGCTCAGTGAAGCCACAAAGGCGAAGCTTGTCGCCGCCGACGATTTCGAACGTCAAACACGAGAGACGCTCGAGCTCGGCAGGCGAGTCAAGCAGCTGGAGGAGTTGGCGGAGCGCGCCGCGCAGAGGGAGGACGAAGAAAACGCCGCCCGAACGCGGCGCGAGATCCTCGATCTTCTGCAACAGCCCTTCGAGGTCAGCGCCCCGTAAGCCTCATCCCGCAGTCTGTCTCTTAGAGCGCTTTCCGATCGAACGGAATCGTTCGATCGAAAAGCGCGCCAAGAACGATCGGGAAACCCGCATGACCACGTTTCCTGGCGTCGACATGATCGTCGACGTCGCGCGCGCCGCCAATCCTCAGAAGCGCGACATGGCGATGCAACGGCTCTCGCAGATGGCGGCCGAGAACGCGACGGCTCGCGAAGCTTTTGCGGGCGCCCTCGCCGGCGCAGCGAAAGCGCGGCCGACCCAATCGAACGGGCCGAATGCTTTGGCGCCAGTTGCCTCAGCGGCATTCCGGGCGAGCGCGCCGGCGCCCGGTCCGGCGTCGAAGGCGGCCGAGAAGTTCGAAGCGCTTATCCTTCAGACCTTTGTCGAGGAAATTCTGCCGCGAGCGGAGCACGGCTTTTATGGCGACGCCGCCAGCGCCGGGGTTTGGCGTTCGATGAGCGCAGAACACATTTCCGCGTCCATCGCAACGGCCGGCGGCCTGGGATTACGGAAAGTGCTCGAATCGCACTTCGCCAAGCTCGGCGCCGCTTCGGCGGCGGCGTCATCGGCGGCGGGGTGAACGAATCTGGGCTGAACTTGAAAAGCAATGCGCCCCTCCAAGAGGGAGCGGCGCTCGACAACACGAATGTCTCGGAACGCGCGATCATGACGGATACGAGCCTCAGCCGCGAAAACTCGCCTGCCTTCCGAGAACTTCCGGACCCGGTCGAGGCGCCGAACCTCGATATGAACGAACTCGCATTCTTGCGGTGCATCGCGCGCATGGAGTGGCTGATTGACGCAGAGACCAACGCGTTGAAGGAAGCCCGGGCGATCGACTTCGACGATCTGAACGCGCGTAAGACTCACGCGCTCTTGGAATTTTCGAGAATGGCGCGCGCCGCGCCGGACCGAGTGAATCCGGAAGTGGCCCAGCGCCTGAAAAGCCTGCAAGCGAAACTCTCCGAAAATGCACAAACCCTCGCGCACAATTTGCAGGCTCTGTCGGAGATTTCCAGGATTTTGATTTCGAGCATCGCCGCGGAAGACTCCGACGGAACCTATTCTGGGCGGTCGGCCGGAGCGTATCGATACTGAAAGGATCGCCATGATTCGCGCCGCCCTTGCCGGCTTCTGGCTAGTAGCCGTCACTCTGGCGTCGACCTACGCCGGCGTCTACCTGAAGACGCGCCCTACGACGCAGGCCGCGGCCACCGGCCATGCCGGCAAGCAGGAGTTGAAGAAAATCAAGCCGATTTCAGTTCCGATCATTTCGGGCGGCGTGCTGAAGGGCTATGTCTCCGCGGAGTTTTCTTATCTGGCCGAGGCGGCGGACCCGCACGAGGCCGGGCTGGACCCCGAGAGTTTCATCGTTCACGAGGCGTTTCGCCTTATCTATTCGAATAACGAGCTTGATTTCGCCCATTTGGAGAAACCCGATCTAGAAGTTTTGACGAAGCAGTTGACTGCGAGCGTGAACGCGCGCTTAGGGTCCAACCGCATCAAGGAGACCCTGGTCAGGAATGTGACGTTTGTCGCCAAGGACGACTTGTCGCATTGATTCACAATGCTTTGTGTGGTCACTAAAAAATGAGATTGGCCGCGGGCGAGGAGACGCGCTTGCGGCAGGAGTGAGGGAAGCGAGATCTGGGCCGATCGGTCGTCGGGGCTCAGGTTATTTTCTCTCGTGATCGGACGGCTGGCGACTGACCGCAATCGCCAGGGGACAAGTCGTCGGAAAGTCGGCGAATCGGCCGGACCGCCGCTGTTCAAACCAGGAGGCCCGCACTTGGCGCGAACCCCGCGCCAGAAAAATGTCCGTTCACAAGGCTGGTCGTGCATTCAGCGCAAACTTGTGCGCATCCGGCAAAAAGTTCACGGGTTTTCTCGACAAAACCATGATCAGGAAGCGCGACAAAACGTCACGGTTCTTCTCTGGGTTTCAGGCAATGATTTTGACAACTGCGGATTGCATCATTATACGTTTAGCCGTCTTGTGCACGCGTGGCGGGTAAACGAAACGTATACGTCGCTCCCAACCAAGCCAGGGGCCGTCAATTGAATTGAGAGACTAAACCAATGAAAATTGCACAACCACACGACAGCCCACGTATTTATGAAGAAATGCCTGAGCACCTCGCTTCGGTCAAAGACTATTCGAGTCTTGATGTTACGCTTTACGAAAAGCTCAGCTTGGCGTTAGACCTAGACGATGGCGAAAGGCTCGTCTTCCGGCTGCTGTTTTTCAACCCCGGCGTATACGTGAGCGAATCGGAACTGCTTTTCTTGACCTGCGGCCTCTTCGCGACCGAGGCCGGCGGCGCGGAACTGGCGCAGCGCGTCGCGCGCATCAAACGAAAATGCGTCGAGACGCTCGGCGCCGACCTCATCGAGTCGCATCCGGACCACGGTCACATGGCGAGCCCTCGACTTGTCGCGGCGATGCCGACGGCGGCGGGCCATGACCTGGTGATTCCGCTTGATGGCGCCCCCTAAAACGAGATGAAGGCGCCCCCCGATTCCGGAATGATGACGCCCATCGATTCCGAGATGATGCCGCCCCCTGCAACGGAATGATCCCGCCCGGGTAATTTCGTGCAGTGGCGCCCGCCGTCGTTGGCCTGAACAGGTCGCTCCTTTGGCAAACCAGGGGAAGCGAT
>Ga0233425_10001719_pt1 | contig 47026 bp, 34 predicted proteins | sample Watercolumn_Towu_2_FD_181712 | JGI IMG/M metagenome (GOLD analysis project Ga0233425, IMG submission 181712) | Freshwater microbial communities from Lake Towuti, South Sulawesi, Indonesia - Watercolumn_Towuti2014_140_MG | ecosystem: Environmental > Aquatic > Freshwater > Lake | place...
TAGACGCCCTTGAGGACCATTTGGAAGTTTCATTGCTGGCGATGGAACATGACAGAGAAAGAGTGCATTCCATCGTGGCGTGGCCATGGATTGTAAGTTCACTCTTGAATTAGAAATGGAATAAGACGGCACCCGTATTTTCTGCCGACCAGGCACAGTAGCGACGAATTAACTTGATAAAGAAAACCGAACTGATGACCCTTCCCGACCAGAAAGAACTGGAAAAGGAGATTGGCGACTACCTGTCCCGCAAATACGGAGATCGGATCACCATCGTCTCCACCGGGCTCCAGCCCGTTGCCCAGGCAGATGGCGATGGTGCTGGGAGGGCTAATGCGGCCGAGAAAAAACCGCCCTTCTGTTTTGACCTCAAACCCCAGGACCTCATCGCCTATCTGGACGAGTACATCATCAAGCAGGAGCGGGCTAAGGCGGTGCTGGCGACCAAGATTTGCACCCACTTCAACCGGATTCGGTTTGCCAAGGACCGAGGCCTGTCTGAAAACACCCTGGCCGGGCGGATCAAGAACAATATCCTGCTGATTGGGCCCACCGGTGTTGGCAAGACCTTCTTGATCAAGCTGATTGCCGCCCGCCTCGGCGTGCCCTTTGTCAAGGGCGACGCTACCAAGTTCAGCGAAACCGGCTATGTGGGCGGCGATGTGGAGGATCTGGTCCGTGATCTGGTGCGGGAGGCCGACGGCGATATCGAACGCGCCCAACACGGCATCATCTATGTCGACGAGATTGACAAGATCGCTGGATCGGTGGGTAGGCAGGGGCTCGATGTCTCCCGGGCCGGGGTGCAACGCGCCTTGCTGAAGCCCATGGAGGAAACCGAAGTGGACTTGAAGGTGCCCCACGACATGATCTCCCAGGTCGAGGCCATGGAGCATTACAGGGCCACGGGGAAGCGCGAACGCCGGGTGGTGAACACCAAGAATATCCTGTTCATCATGAGCGGTGCCTTTGACGGGCTGGCCGAGATCGTTGGAAAACGGCTCCATCATCAGAGCATCGGTTTCGAAGGGGCCATACTCTCCCCGGCCAAAGTGGCGACTCAACTGGGGCAGGTCAAGGCCGAGGACCTGGTCCAGTTCGGCTTTGAGCGCGAGTTTATCGGCAGGCTGCCGGTCTGTGCCGTGCTGGAGGACTTGACAGCAGCCGATCTGCAGGAGATACTGCTTAACCCCAACTGTGCCCTGATTAACGCCAAGAAACTGGACTTCTTGGTCTATGGCATCCGCCTCGGCTTCGACCCTGCGGTCTTTGGCCAGATCGCCGAAAAGGCCCTTGCCGAAAAGACCGGGGCAAGGGGATTAGCTGGTGTGGTGGAGAACCTTTTGCTGACCTTCGAAAAGAGTCTGCCGTCCACCGAGATCGAGTATCTGGTGGTAGACAAGGCCGTGGTCAAAGATCCTGAGGCGGCACTGCAGTCCCTGCTGACCGATGCCGACTGCCGCCTCCAGCACCAGGAACGCTACGCCGTTCTGAAAACCGCGGAGTTGGAGCGGCTTGCCATGTTTCTCATCGAGAAGAAGGCCGAAGGGTTGGTTCAGCGGGGGGTGGCAGCTACCCATGAGCGTATGCGTCTGATGGCTGCCAAGATCATTGATGAGCCGTGCGACGCCGACTCGGCATGCGATCTGTTCGTCACCTTGGTCAATCACATCAAGGGGTGGCAGAAAACCCTTAGCGAACGGTGTCAGGCTGCGATCGCCTTTGACGAGACGGCTATTGATTACGTTCTGTCCCTCACCCCGCAAAGCGTCGAGACCATCGACGGGGTGTGCCAACGCCTGCTGCGCTTCCTCGAGTACGGCCTTCGTCTCATCCGTCAAAAGCATGAGATGGTGGAGTTAGTCATCCCGGTGGAGGGCGTTGTTGATCCGGAAAAATTTGTCAATGAACTTGTTGAAAATACCTTTCGAGTGTAAAATTTATCGCCTTTATCCATTTGCCCAAAAGGACTTGCTCCCGAGTAGGCGCCACCACATCCAAGGAGACCTGCCATGATTTTTCCTGATTACCGGCCCCGGCGGCTGCGGCAAAACGAGTTGTTCCGCGCCATGGTGCGCGAGACCAGATTGTCCCCAGCCCAGTTTATCTATCCGCTGTTTGTTAAACCCGGCAAGGGAGTGCGCGAGGAGATCGCCTCCATGCCCGGCGTCTACCGGTTGTCCGTGGACCAGGTGGTCAAAGAGGCCAAGGATTGCCTCAAACTGGGGGTCAAGAGTGTCATCCTCTTCGGTCTGCCGGAATCCAAGGACGCCATCGGTACCGGCGCCTATATCAAACACGGCATTGTCCAGCAGGCGGTCCGAGAGTTGAAGGAGAAGGTGCCCGAGATGATGGTAGTGACCGACGTCTGTCTCTGCGAGTACACCGACCATGGCCATTGCGGGGTGATCGTCAACAAGGAGGTCGACAACGATAGCACCCTGGAACTGCTGGCCAAAACCGCCTTGTCCCATGCCGAGGCAGGAGCGGATATGGTGGCGCCGTCCGACATGATGGACGGCAGGGTGGCCGAGATCCGGGCAGTGTTGGATGAGAACAGCTTCAGCCGTATCCCGATCATGTCCTATGCGGTCAAGTATGCCTCGTCGTTTTACGGGCCGTTCCGCGAGGCGGCCGATGGCGCCCCCCAGTTCGGTGACCGGCGGGGCTATCAGATGGACCCGGCCAATGTCCGCGAGGCGTTTCGTGAGGCCTCGCTCGACATCGAGGAGGGGGCTGACATCATTATGGTCAAGCCGGCTGTGGCCTACCTGGACATCATCAGCAAGCTGCACAGCGAATTCGACCACCCCATCGCCGCCTACCATGTCAGCGGCGAGTACGCCATGATCAAGGCCGCCGCCGCCAACGGCTGGATCGACGGCGATCAGGTGATGATGGAGACGCTGCTTAGCATCCATCGGGCAGGGGCCGATATTATCATCACTTACGGCGCCAAGGATGTGGCAAGGATGCTGAACGCTAAGTAACGGAGAACTGATATTCCTCCAAGGGGCAGAGACGCTGAGTCTCTGCCCCTCAGTTGCTTGACGATTACACCTTCGCCTCCACCGAGGCAACCTTGCTGGCCAAGCCGTGATTCGGGGCGTCGCGCCGGTCGTCGATCTTGATGGTGGTGACGGCCCGCCCCGCCCCAGCGGCAAAGACCGACTCCTGCATCTGCCGGATGCAGGTCATGATCTGATCGAGATCGCCTTCCAGAATAGTCCCCATGCCGGTCAGTTGGCAGGCCAGACCCGATTGCCGGGCGATCCTGACACAGCCCGCCACATAGTCGGAGACGCTCGTCGTCGCTGTCCCCAAGGGGATGATGCTCACCTCAGCAGTAGCCATATGTTACCTCCCTGTTTGTCAGACGTAGGCTTGATTCCCCCCGTACTGGTCAATGTGATTTTTTTCTTGCGCGCTGTTGTTTCCGTTGCGCACCCTTGCCTTCTGCCCATCGGGGGTAAGGATGTTTACTTCCTGCCTGAAATTAAGAAGCCATTTTTTGTCCAGGGGCTCAGCCGAAGAGAAGACCGAGCAGCCCGTTAAGTACCGACCAGAGGAGCACGGCGGCGGTTAGCAGCCAGCAGCCGGTGCCCAGGAGTTGATCCCGCAGGGTAGGGCGGGTCTGTTCCCGGTAGCCGAGGAAGAGGCCGAGGAGCGCCCCGCTGGCCATGCCGCCGACATGCCCCCAGTTGTTGATTCCCGGCACCATCAACCCGAAGACGACAATGCTGAAGGCCCAGCCGCCGATCTGGCGATACATCAGGTTGCCGTACATGCCGCCCCGGCTCTTGCCGTAGTAGAGCATGGCGCCGATCAGACCGCAGACCCCGGCAGAGGCGCCGATGGTGAACGGGATGCCGGCCAGGAACGAGAGGAAGAAGCCGCCGATGCCGCTGGCAGTGTAGATCACAAACATCCGCTGGCCGCTAAACTCCCGAATCACCAAAGGGCCGATCTGGCGCAGGGCGATTAGGTTGAAGATCAGGTGGAGCAGACTGCCGTGCAGATAAGTGGCGGAGATCAGGGTCCACCAGCGGTGTAGACTCAGAATGGCATAGGTGCCGGTGGAGCCGAGGATCAGCAGGCTGCGGTTGCTGGGGGAGAGGAATTCAAAGGGGTTGACGGCAAGCCCTGTTCCCCGCCGACTCAAGAGCAGGGACAGGACGTACATCGCGGCTGAGGCGTAGGTGATCAGGGGGATGATCCGTTCTTCGTCGGTAATGGCGGCAAAGATAGGATTGTTCTTGAACCAGGAGCCCGGTCGGCTGGTCCCGCAGTACGGGCAGTAGGAGGCGTCGCGGCTCACCAGGCGGCGGCAGCTGGGGCAGAGCAGCGAGTTGTTTGACGGACGTGAGGCCATGAAGTTAGTTCTCTGGCGGCAGAGCGGAGACCACCGGCGTGGCCTGGGGATTGAATGGGTTTACCCGGAGGGCCAGGGAGAAGAGGTAGGGGTAATGCTCCTCCAGGTTCTCCATGTAGTAGAGCCAGCGGTTCAAAAGCGATTGGTAGGCGCGGCCGATGTCGCCGGCCAGGTGTTTGGCGTCCGCCTCGGGGGTGTGGTCGATGTCGGGGCGGTAGGACAACTCCTCGGTCAGGTGGAAGATGGCGAGCAGGGTCTCGGCAAAGGATTCGTGCTCGATTAAGACCGGATTCTCGAGCAGCCGTACCATGAAGTTGCGGCGTCCGGCCAGGAGGTCGCGGAGGACTGCCAGATTGACCCTCGTCATGTCGATCGTGCAGCTGTGGCGATCGATCCCCTGTTGCGCGACCCGGAATTCCCGGCCAGTCCAGCGGGAGGTAATCTGCAGGCGCTGGCGCAGGTGGTCGGCGTCAGGGTCGTAGGTGGAAAAAACGGCAAGCAGCTGCAGGCCGACTTCGCTGAAGAAGACGCCGAGGACCATATTGATTTTTTTGATCCGCTCCCGGCGTTCCCGGTTGAGCAGCATCAGTTCCGAGCCATTGGCCACCAGGCCGAGAAAGGTGGCCCCGCCCATGACGATGAGCAGCACGGCAAACAGCCGGCTGATCTCCCGGGTGGGATGGATGTCTCCATAGCCCACGGTGGACATGGTGGCGATATTGAAATAGAAGGCGTCGATGAAGGAGAGGTCCTCCAGGTACATGAAGCCGGTGGTCCCAGCCAGGGCCACGGTGACGAAGAGGGCGAAGAATATTTGCAGGCGGCGGCGGATATCGTTCATGGTCGCATCATATCAGGATTGTGGCAAATCCACAACCGTAGCGGTTCGTTCAGTTGACTTAGGCCTCGCGCTGAAGGACGACGATGGTCAGGCTGACCACCGCGACGCCTGGCAGGGTGGAGAGTGGCGGCAGGCCGTTGCCCAAGCACCAGTTAATCAGCAGCACGAAGGCCGGGTAGCAATAGCTGTAGGCCATCACCCTGGTCGGCCCCAGATAGGGTGTAGCCAGGTGGGTCAGGTAAAAGGTGACCACGGTGGAAAAGATGGCAAGATATACGATCCCGGCCCAGACCTGGCCTTCAATACCCTGCCAGTTGATCGCCGTGAGCCTCAGACAGGAGAGGAGAAGAAGCCAGACCACCCCGGTGGCCAGGACCCAGAATGTCATTGCCAGCATCGATTCCTGGCGATGGAACACCTTGACCAGCGGGGTGTAGGCCGCCATTAGAAAACAGCCGGCCAGAAAGAGTAGATCCCCGTGGTTGATGTCCATGGCCAGGAACCGGTGGATATCTCCTTGGAAGATAACCCACAGCGCCCCCAGCATACCGAGGAACAAGGCCCAGAGTCGGCTATTGCCCAGCCGCTCTCCCAGGAAGACCGCGCTGTAGATAGCCGAGATACCAGGCACCAGGGTGAAGATGACGCTGGTGTTGACGGCGCTGGTCGTGCGCAGGGCCTCGAACATGCACCAAAAGAATCCCACCGTGGCGGCGCTGATGGCACTGTAGCCGCCTAGTTGCCGGAGCGGGGGCAGCGTCAACCCCTGTCTGACACCCAGCAAGATGCCCAGGAGCAGGGTGGCCAAGGTGAAACGGAGCAGGAGCAGGACTGCCGGGTCGAGGCCATGGGTGATGGCCTTGCCCACCGTAAAGGAACTCGAGACCAGGATGGCGGCCAGGAGCATGAGGCTGTGCAGGGTCCAGAGGGGCAGGTGGCTGGTTCGCGGGATATGGTTCATGGTATCGTATGGCAGTGGCGGAAATGCCGGGGGTATGATAAAAGGACCAGGTGCGAGGCCCACGCCCGCGCCAAGGGAGGTGAGGCTTCTTGACCCTGCCTGGGGAGAGATGAGTTTCCGCCGATCCCGTGATCAATACCTTACAATGGAGAACAACACAATGGCTGACTATGGCTGGAACCAGGAAATGGGAATGACCTTGCTTGCGAAGATGAAGGCTGATCTGAAGACCGCCATGCTGGGCAAGGACACCTCGGCGCGGGATGCGATTCGCCAGGTCATGAGTGAATTCCCCAAGCTCACCGTGCCCTTGACTCTGGAGAGCGGCAAGAAGAGTTTTCGCTGCAAGAAAGAGGATGAGATGACCAACGAGGACATCCTGTCGCTGATCCAAGGGCTGGTCAAGGCCGAGAAGGTGGTGCTCGATATCAAGAAGGAGGCCACATCGCCCTTTCTGGATGTCCTCTCAACGTATTTGCCGGTGATGGCCGATCGGGAAACTATTCTGGCCTGGATAGAGGGCAATGTCGATTTTGCCGCATTCAAGAGCCCGATGCAGGCCATGGGTCCGATTATGAAGCATTTTGGCAAGGCCGCCGACGGCGCTTTGGTCAAGGAGATCCTGGAAGCCAAGGCCAAGGCCTGATGCCAAGCCTTGAGGCAATCACCTACCCGCCTGGTCTGCCGATCAGCAGCCAACGGGAAGAGATCGTCGCCGCGATCCGCGAGCATCAGGTTCTGATCATCGCCGGCGAAACCGGCAGCGGCAAGACCACTCAGCTCCCCAAGATGTGCCTAGAGGCAGGGTTGGGGCAGGCGCGGATGATCGCCTGCACTCAGCCCCGCCGCATCGCAGCCACTTCGGTCGCGGCCCGGGTGGCCACGGAACTGGGCGATCCCGAGATGGCGTTTGTCAGCTACCGTATCCGCTTTGCCGACCGCACCGGCAAGGGCACCAAGATCAAATTTCTCACCGACGGCATGCTGCTGGCCGAGGCCGCCTCTGATGGCAAGCTGTCCCGCTACGACGCCATCATCATCGACGAGGCCCATGAGCGCAGCCTCAATATCGATTTCTTGCTGGGCATCGTTAAGAGGCTCGCCGACCGCCGCCCAGACCTCAAGATCATCGTCTCCTCCGCCACCCTTGACACCGAAAAGTTCTCCCGCCACTTCGGCGGCGCCCGGGTAATTGCCATTCCAGGCAAGACCTTTCCCATCGAAGTCCGCTATTGCCCGCCGTCAGAGGATGCCCCGTCAGGGGCGGAACCATCGGCACCCGAGCAGGCGGCGGCCGTGGTCAATGACATTGTCCGTCACGAACCCCATGGCGATATCCTGGTTTTCATGGCCACCGAGCGCGATATTGTGGAGACGGCCGAGGCCTTGGCCGGGGATGCTGGCCGCAACATCCTGGTGCTGCCGCTGTTCGGACGGCTGTCCGGCCGTGAACAGAGCCGGATCTTCGCCGACAGCAAACAGCGCAAGGTGGTGATCGCCACCAACGTGGCCGAGACCTCGATCACCGTGCCGGGCATCAGGTATGTGGTGGATTCTGGCCTCGCCCGGATCTCGAGCTACAGCCCCCGGGCCAGGACAACCAAGCTGCCGGTGCGGCCGGTCTCAAGGGCCAGCGCCGATCAGCGGCGGGGACGCTGTGGCCGGGTGGGGCCAGGGGTCTGCATCCGCCTCTACAGCGAGGCGGACTATCTGGCCAGGGACGAGTTTACGCCGCCGGAGATTGTCCGCGCCAATCTGGCCGATGTCATCCTGCGGATGCTTGACCTGCGCCTGGGGCATCCTAGCAAATTTCCCTTTCTCGACCCGCCCCACCCCCGGGCGGTCAAGGACGGCCTGGCCGTGCTTCGGGAGTTGGCGGCGCTGGAAGAGGTGGACGAGGGGCCGGGATTCCGCTTGACCAAGCAGGGCCGGTTGATGGCCCGGCTGCCCCTTGACCCCTGCATCGCCCGGATGGTCCTGGAGGCCAGGGAGCGCCGGGTGCTCCATCCGGTGATGATCATTGCCGCGGCTTTGAGCATCCAAGACCCGCGCATCAGGCCATTGGGGGCCGAGGGAGCTGCGGACGCCGCCCATCGCCAGTTTGTCGAGCCGTCCTCCGACTTCATCACCTTGCTCAATATCTGGCGTCAGTATCACCATGTGGCGAAGACCGTGAGCCGGGCCCGGCTGCGCAAGTTCTGCCAGCAGAATTTCTTAGGCTATCAGCGGATGCGGGAGTGGTGCGACATCTATGAGCAGATCTGCCGGACCCTGGAGGAGGATGGCGGTTTCGTGGTCGAGCCGTGCCCTGGCGATCACGAAGCCATTCACCAGTCAATCCTCACCGGAATTGTGCGCAATATCGGGCTTCGCAAGGAAAAGAACCTCTATCAGGGCGCCTTTGGCAAGGAGGTGATGGTCTTTCCCGGCTCCGGCCAGTTCAACAAGACAGGAGAGTGGCTGATGGCCGCCGAGATGGTGGAGACCACCCGTCTCTACGCCCGCACGGTGGCCACCATCAACCCTCAGTGGCTGGAGAAGATCGCAGCGGGCCTTTGCCACTCCACTTACTCCGACGCCCATTGGGAAAAAAGGCGCGGCCATGTGGTGGCCCTGCAACGGGTCACTCTTTTTGGTCTGCCCCTGGTGCAGGGGCGGCGGGTCAACTACGGTCCGATCGCTCCCCAGGAGGCCAGGCAGATATTTATTCAGTCCGCCCTTGTTGAGGGGGAGGTGCAGCGCGATTTTGATTTCCTCCGTCATAATCAGGCCTTGATCGACGAACTGGAGGAGATCGAAGACCGGATGCGGCGGCGTTTCCTGCTTGACGATTACGCGCTGGCCAGGTTTTACGACCAGCGTTTGCCAGACTTGGTCTGGGATGTGGCGAGTCTGGTCCGTGTTCTGCCCCGGCTGGGTAAGACGCTCATGATGCGCCGCGAAGACCTGGTGGCGGATGACCCTGAGACGGACCAGCTCGAGGATTTTCCCTCCGAGTTGCAGGCCGGGGCCTTCCGGCTGCCGTTGTTCTATAAATTTACCCCTGGCGCAGGGGAAGACGGGGTCTCGGTCCATATCCCGGCGACGGCCCTGTCCCATATCAACCCGCAGGTCTTTGACTGGCTGGTGCCTGGGCTTATCACGGACAAGGTTACCCACCTCCTTCGCTCCCTGCCCAAGGGGATCCGGCGGCATCTGGTGCCGGTGAATCAAACGGCGGCGGATTTTTGCAATCGGCTCGACTTTGGCGCTGGCTCCTTGACGCAGGCCCTGGCCAGGCTCATTGAACAGCAGTTTGGGCTCAGCGTGGGCAAGGACGATTGGCGTGGCGACGACCTGCCCGACCATCTGCGGATGCGGTTTTGTCTGGTCACGGACCAGGGCCAAGTGATCAAGGCGACTCGTGTCTTTGGCGAGCTGTTCGCCGACAGGGGCAAGGAAGGTGGCGGCGTTCCCTTCTCGGTCCTGAAAAAAGAGTGGGAGCGGGACGGTATTGTGGACTACGACGACTCCATACCGTCCTGCCTCCCTGTACCTTTGCAGGCTGGATCCTTGGCCGGATATGCCTTTCCTGCCCTGGTGGCTATCGGCGGTCAGGGTATTGGCCTTCGCCTCTACCTGTCGGAGGAGGAGAGCCGGCTCAAAAATCAGTCCGGGCTGCGCCTCCTCTTTGAGCGACACCTCAGCACCCAGGTCAAAAAGGCGACTAAGGACTTTGCCTTTATCCAGCACGACTGGTCCCTCTTCCAGTGGCTGGGGGGGCTGAAGGTGGTGAACGACCAGCTTGCCGCCTTTACGATTACCGAGATCTGCGCTTTGAGGCAGGGTCTGCCCAGCAAGGCGGAGTTCGAACGGCGGCTAACCAATCTTGCCGACGGCGAGTTCTATCGCCAGGCTGGCGAACTTGCCGCCCGGGTCAGGGAGTCTTTGATTGAGCGGGCCGATACCGTGGCCCTGTGCGCCAAGTTCAAGGCGCTGGCGGTGAAATCGCCATACAACAGCCAGCGGTTCAAACGCTACGACGAGGCCCTTGACTTGACGCTGCCCTACGATTTCCTGCAGACCTTCGACCGGGCGGCCATGGTCCAGGTGCCCCGCTACCTGAAGGCCTTGCGGATCAGGGTCGAACGGGCCCACGTCGCCCCGGGCCGCGATCAGGAGAAGGAGGCGATGGTGGCGCCTTTCGAAGCCAAGGTGCGGGATCTGCATGCCGCCCTTGCCGCCATGGCGATTCCGGTACAGCGGGAGGAGGCACGGCAGATGGTTGACGAATTTACCCGTATGGTTGATGAATTCAAGATTTCGATCTTTGCCCCGGAGCTGAAGACGGCCATGCCGGTTTCAGTGAAGAGGCTTGAACAGAAGTGGCATGAGATCAGGCAGCGCCTGTGATCCTCTATTTCCATGGCGTCCCTGTTCCGCCAGTCCCCGTCGTATCTCCTCTCAAGTCTTTCCTGGTTTTTTTGCTTCACTTCCGGCGGTAATTATTCTATGCTGTAAGTATTAATACGTATTCTGCGTCTTCGTTCAGCTTTGGCCGCTCTACTCATTTGTTGGTGTCCTTGCCCATGACAAAGAATCTACTCGGCATGGCCTTTTTGATTGCGGCAGGCGCGGCAGGCAATTATTTCAAGAGCCCCATTTTCTTCAGTGCTGATTGTTTGCTCGGCAGCATTTTCTCCATGCTGGCCCTGCAGATTTTCGGTCTCGTCCCCGGTCTCATCGTGGCTGTCATTGCCAGCCTGGGCGCTTACGGCAGCCCCAATTTCCACTTCCATCTCTTTTCCTTGGCCAGTGAAGCCCTTGTCGTTGGCTGGCTGTTCACCCGAAAGCGTAGAGAGTTTGTTTTTTTGGATACCGTGTATTGGCTACTTATAGGTATGCCACTATGGTATTTTTTTTCGCGTTTCTACTTGAATTTCCACGCAAGCACCGCTGCAATCTTCATACTCACCAAGGCGGTCAATGGCATAAGCAACGCTCTGCTTGCCAGACTGTTGTTCATGCTGTTGCAATTTAGGGTCAATAGGGAGTTGTTCCCCCTGCAGGAGGTGATCTTTAATCTCCTTGCCCTGTTTGTGCTTGTCCCGTCCCTTGCCATTCTGGTTTATGAGAGCCGCCTTGATTTTGGTCAGTTTGACGCATCTGTTCGACAGGCACTCATTACTGACTCCAGGCAAACGGCCAGTTCTCTTAAATTGTGGCTGCATGAGAAGACCATCAGGATAAGCAGTCTAGTAGGGCGCATGGCTCGACATGAAGTGGTGTCCCAGGCCAATCTCGATGCGCTGCGTGGGTTGGACTCTGATCTCGACATGATCGGGATGATGAATAAAGATGCCATCAGTACTTTGTTCTCACCGACAACCGACGAGTTCGGCAGCAGTACTATTGGCCAGGATTTTTCAGACCGGCCTTATCTGGCGGAGTTGAAACGGATCCAGCACCCCCTGCTCTCTGAGGTGGTGCTGTCCAAGGTCGGCAAGCCAGCACCCATTGTCTTGCTTGCGGTGCCGGTCGTCACGGGCGAGGGGTATGAGGGCTATGTGGCTGGGGTATTTAATTTGCAGAAGATCATGCAGATACTTTCCCTGGCTGGGCAAGAGAATGGCTTTAAAAGAACCCTTATTGACCGAAACGGGATGGTGATCGCCTCGAGCAGCCGTGATGTGCCGATTATGAGGAGTCCTTTGCTCCGGGCGGCGGACAGAGAGTATGTCCCTGCCGATGGCCAGAATTCCCGGCCCCCCGGTCGTTCGGGAATGACCTCATGGTACGAACGCTGGCAACATACCGTGTATTTTGTGGAGAGCGAAGTTGGGCCTAACGGAGAATGGAAACTCATCGTGGAGCAACCATTGTCCCCGCACCATATTGCCCTCTCTGTACGGTATGCCACGCAGTTGGAAGTGGTCTTCACGATTCTCCTGATCACCATAGCAGTTGCCCATGTGTTGAGCCGCCGCGTCATTGTGTCGTTTGGCAAATTGCATGATATTTCCCATCAGTTGCAACAGGACATCATGACGGTTGAACACGTTTCCTGGCCAACCAGTATGGTCGTGGAGGTCAACTTCATGCTTGGCACAGTCAAGGAGATGGCCTGCCGCCTGATTGCCAAGCATCGTGAGATCGTTCAGATCAATGAGGGCCTTGCGGACAGAGTCGCCGAGCGGACGCGCCAACTCGAAGACTTGAACTGTCATCTTGAGGCCCAGGTGGAGGCCGAGATCGCACGTCGTCATAAGCAGGAGCAGTTTCTGGTGCAGCAGGCCAAGTTGGCAGCCATGGGCGAGATGATAGGGGCCATTGCCCACCAGTGGCGCCAGCCATTGAACACATTGGCCCTGTGCGTCCAGAATATCCGAGAGGCTTTTCGTTCCGGGGAGTTGGATCGGGCCTACCTGGAAACCACGGTGGGCGAATCCATGGCCCATATCTCTCAGATGTCAAATACCATTGACGATTTTAGAGATTTTTTCAAGCCGGACAAGGAAGCCACCACCTTCGATGTCATGGCGGCGGTTGGCGAGGTCTTGACCCTGTTCACGGCACAGCTTCGAGCCAATGATATCAGTTTTGTCCTTACCTGCCAGACCCACCGGCAGTCATTCCAGCAGATTGAAGATATTATGATCTGTCAGGCAATGGAAATGGTAGGGTATGAAAATGAATTCAAGCACGTGATCTTGAACTTGATCAGCAATGCCAAGGAGGCGATTTGTGAGCGCAGGGCGCAGGGCTTGATGGCTGACGAAGAACAAGGCCTGATCTCGTTTGATTTCAGGGCCCGCGGAAGAGATTTTGTGATTTCAGTGCAGGACAATGGGATCGGCATCCCCCAGCCCTTGCGCAAGCGGGTATTTGAGCCCTATTTCACTACCAAGAGTCCGGATGGCGGCACCGGGATCGGTTTGTATCTAGCCAAAATTATAATTGAAGATCATCACCACGGTCAGCTGACTTTGGAGGAGAGCGACGCAGGCGCCGTGTTTGTTATCACGGTGCCTGCTGTCGTAAACGTAGAGGGGAGAGGCGGAGAGGTTAACTAAAGGCAAGAGAGAGGTAACATGGACAACATTCCACTGGGGTTAAAAATTCTGTGCGTGGAGGACGATTCGGCAGCTCGAGAACAGCTTCTTCGTGTGCTGCAGCGGCGTGGTAAGGAGGTCTATGGGGCTAAGAACGGCAAGGAGGGTTTGGCCATGTGCCGGGAACTGCGGCCAGATGTGGTGGTGACCGATATCAGGATGCCAGTGATGGATGGTTTGACCATGGCCAGGGAGATCAAGAAAAGTTCCCGTGACGTCAAGATTATCGTCGCTACGGCGTTTACCGACTTTTCATACATGATGGACGCCATTGACTTGGGCGTCGATCAGTATGTGGTCAAACCCATCGACATCGACAAACTCCTGGTCGCAATCGACGTCTGTGCGGAAAATATCGCCTGCCGGACTGTGGCGCGAGAGTATCAGCAGGAACGGGAAAAGTTGATCGCCGAACTGCACGCGGCCTTGGCCAAGGTCAAGCTGCTCAGCGGTTTTTTGCCGATCTGCGCCTCGTGCAAGAAGATTCGTGACGATAAGGGCTACTGGCAGCAGATCGAGAGCTATATCCGCGATCACTCCGACGCCCAGTTTTCCCACGGTCTCTGTCCCGACTGCGCCTACAAGCTGTACCCGGAGTGCTTTCCCAAGAAGTGAGGGTGGTGTTCGGGCAGGTAACAAACAGACGCAAACCTCCTACCGTGGCCAGCGCACAGGATCACACCTGGCAGAGCAGACCCTTGAGGTAGGTTCCTTCGGGAAAGGCCAGCGAGGTGGGGTGATCTTCCGCCTGATTCAGATGCCGGATAATCCGGGCTGGTCGATTGGCATCAAGAGCGGCGTCGGCGATGATCTTCTGAAACAGCGCGGGTTCGATCAGCCCTGAGCAGGAAAAGGTGAACAGGCTGCCTCCAGACTTGAGCAGGTGGAAGGCCAGCCGGTTGATATCCTTGTAGCCGCGGGCTGCGCGGTTAAGGTGCTGGGCCGAGTCGACAAATTTCGGTGGATCGAGGATGATGCAATCGAATACACGCCCCTCGTGCACATACTCGCGCAGGACCTGAAAGACATCTCCCTCCAGTAGTTCCACATCACAACCACCGTCTCCGTTTCGCAGGCAATTCATCTCCGCCACTTCCAGGGCGGGACGCGAGGAATCGACGTTGATCACCGAGCGGGCTTTGCCTTGCAGCGCCGCAACGCCAAATCCTCCGGTATAGCAGAAGCAATTCAAGACATGAGCCCCGGCGACCCGGCTGGCCACCAGGCTGCGGTTGTCGCGCTGGTCCAGGTAGAATCCTGTCTTGTGTCCATGGCGGATATCAACCAGGTAGCGGCGTCCGCACTCGTCGATCTCCACAAGATTGTCCGGTTCTTGGCCTGCCAGGAGTCCGGTGCTTGCTTCCATACCTTCCTTATGCCTCGCCTCGGTGTCGGATCGTTCATAGATGCTAAGCGGCTGCAGGCATGCCTCGAGTTGATTGACCAGCGTTTGCTTCCAATATTCCGCCCCGGCCGATAAGAATTGGCAGACCAGGTGTGGGCCGTAGCGGTCTATGATCAGGCCGGGCAGTCCGTCGGATTCGGCATTGACCAGACGGCAGGCGGTGTTATCTCCAGCCAGATAGCCCAAGGCGGCGCGGAGGGCGATGGCATTCTCCAGCCTTTTCCTGAAGAACGGCGCGGCAATGGACTCGGATTCGATAAACGACCAGACCCGGGCGCGGATCTGGGATTGGGGAGAGTAGGCGGCGCGGGCCAAGAACTCGCCTGAGCTGGAGCGGATGGTGACTGTTTCACCTGGCAGAGGCGTGCCGTCAACCCGCTGGACCCCGCCGCTGAATACCCAAGGGTGCCAGCGGCGGAGGGACTTGTCCCGGCCTGGTTTGAGAAGGATGGAGGGTGTGGCCGCCATGGTCATTCGATTGAGCGCAACATGTCGTCGATAACGGTCAGGCCGCCATCCCAGAAGGCACGGTCGGCCAGGTCGATGCCAAAGGGCCGCATGAGGTCCTGGGGGGAGGCATTGCCCCCGGCCTTCAGCAGGGAGATGTATTTGGGGACGAAGGCTGCCGGGTCATCCCGGTACCTGGCATAGAGGGCAAGCACCAGCAATTCCCCGAAGGCATATGAGTAAACATAGCCAGGGCTGTTGAGAAAATGGGGTATATAGGACCACCAGACGCCGTAGTCATCGCTCAAGGTGACGCTGTCGTTGAACATCTCCTGTTGGGTCTGGCGCCAGAGGGCACTCAAACGTTCAGCGGACAGTTCGCCTTCCTCGCGCCGCGCGGTATGGCTCAAGTCTTCAAAACGGTTCATGGCAATCTGGCGAAAGACAGTGGCGAAGATGGATTCAAGTTTCTGGGCAATGAATGCGGTGCGCTGCTCCGGCTGGGACAGCTGTTCCAGTTGGTGGCTGAAGAGAATGAGCTCGGCGAACACCGACGCCGTTTCGGCAAGCACCAGCGGGGTATCGCTGTTCAGATACCCTTGATCGGCGGCGAGATATTGATGGATGCCATGTCCCAGTTCGTGGGCCACGGTGGAGACATCGCGGATATTGCCGGTATAGTTGACCATGATGTAGGGGTGTACATCGGGGGTGCAGGGGTGGGCGAAGGCCCCGCCCCGTTTACCGTTTACTATCGGGGCATGGATCCAACCCCTGTCGAAAAAGAGTTCGGCGATCTTGGCCATATCTGCTGAAAATCCGGCAAAGGCGGCAATGACCATCTTTTGGCAGTCGTTCCAAGACACCTGTTGCTCGGGGAGTGCGGGCAAGGGTGCGTAACGGTCGTAATCGTACAGTTCTTCCAGCCCCAGAAGCTTTTTCTTGAGACGATAGTAGCGGGCAGGAATGTCGTAGCGGGCAGTCACGGCGGAGACCAGAACCTCCACGGTGCTGTCGTCGATCTCGTTGTACAGGTTCATTGAACTCAGCCACCCAGGGTAGTGACGGAGGCGGTCGTCGATCATCTTGTCGGCCAGGAGGGTATTGGTGATGTGGCTCAATATATGGAGTTGGCTGGTCAGGCCCATTGTCAGGTCGCGGGCCGCCTCTTGCCTGACCTCACGTTCCTGGTGATAGAGATCGGCCAACACTTCTTCTTCACTGCGTTCTCTGCTGCCGAACTTCATCTGGCCCAGGACTTTGTCAAAGAGCAGGGTCCAGGCCCCACGGCCAACCGGGGCGATTTCGATGAGCAGGGATTCCTCCGGGTGGGTCAAGAGGTGCGGGGCATAGCGGCGGAGACTGGCCAGGTAGTGGTGGTAGTGGTCAAGTTGCGGGTCGGCAAGCAGGAGGTCGGCAAGACTTGCCGGCAGGGCGCTCCACTCCAGTTCGAAGAACACGGTGTCCTTGGCAACAGCACTGTTGTGCTCGCGAATTTTCTGTAGGAATGCAGCGGCCTCTGGGTTGTCAGTTTGGGTGGTGAAGTTGAGGAAGGCGAAGGTGCTGAGGCGCGCCCGGTCAACTGCCAGACGTTCCATCCGGCTGATGAGGTCAAATAGGGACACCGCGTTCAGTTGTCCGACCTTGCCGCTGAAGGTGTCTTTAATCTCTGCCGCCGCCTGTTGGCACCGGGTGAGATCGACATTAATCTTAGGGTCTTCGCAGTCGCGGTACAGGTCATCAAGGCGCCACAGGACATCGGTTGTCCCAAGTGTGCTGTTTAATTCAATCGACATGTCGTTCTCCTTGGCAAGGCAAAGGGGCGATAAAAAACAAAAGCCCCGGGCCTGATGTGGCACGGGGCTTTTGAGAGTGTGGCGATCTGACTACTTATTGGGGCTCGTCATGGCACATGTCACAGCTCTGCGGGATGGTCTTGCCCTCAGAATTGGCGTGTTCCTCATCGTGACAACGCCAGCAACCCCAGCCCTCTTCGGCCCGTTGATGACCAAGGTGGGAGCCATAGGTTCCCCACTTGATGTTCATGTCCGGCCAGACGTTGCCCATATAGGTCTCGAGCAGGTAGGCGCCAGCCTTTCTGAGGTCGGCATCGTAGCGCTTGACGTAATCGATGCCTTGACGATTGGTCTGGAGTTCGATCAGACGGTTGGTCATTTGGGCTTCTGCCTCGTCGCGGCTATTGTACTCAGCTGTCAAGACTGCCAGGCTATCTTCACGGATGCCGATGATCTCGCCATTGATTTTCTTGCTCAGCAGGCCAAAATCAACCCGTTCTTCCGGAAGGTCATAGGTGTGGGTCGGACGGTTATGGCAGTCGATACAGTCCATGGTGCGCCATGCCGAGTGCTCGCCATTTTCTGACTTCTCGGCATGAGCAGGAACTTCGACCCCAGGCTTGACGTACTCGTCAGAGCTGCCGTCCGGCCGGGTGACTCTGACCTTGGCGATCTGCAGACGTCTATTGTCTGCCGCGATGTACTCCACTTTTACGTCTTTGGATACGTGCCAGTGGATGCCTTCAAATTGGCCGCTTACCTTATTGTGCCCACCGATGTGCAGAGCGATATCCACATTCTGCGGGTCGGTCTGGTTGTCGTTGGTGAAGTGGGTGAAGGTCTTGACCTTCTTGCCAGTGAATTTTTCAGGCCAATGGCAGTGCTCGCAAGTATCGCGGGCAGGACGGAGATGCTCTACCGGGGCCGGAATCGGACGGCTGAAGCTGTTGGTGGCCACGGCCAGGACCTGACGGAGGCCGGAAATCTTGGCACGAACAAACCACTGTGCGCCAGGGCCGATATGGCACTCGATGCAGACGACCTTAGCGTGCGGCGAACGGGTGTAAACAGTATATTCGGGCTCCATGACGTTGTGGCAGACCTTGCCGCAGAAGAAGGGCGAGTCTGAGAACTCGTAACCGAAATAGCCGATTACGGAGAGGAGCGAAAAGAACAGGACTGTCAGGACGATGAAGTAAATTACCATCTTGCGATGGCGGTGGTCGCTCAGGTTGATCTGGAGATGATCTTTGGCCACCCCGTACTTGTGCCACTGGCGACGGCGCAGATAGGCGGCCAATGGGATGAGGATCAGGCCGGTGATCATGCCGCCAGGGAGTACCAGGAAGGCGAGCAGCGGCACGTAAACGTTGTGTGTCAGGCCGAAGAGCTCAACGATGAGGCCGATGAACATCAGGGTGGCGCTTACTGTGGTCAGGACAACGCCCAGAATGCCAAGCGGTGACCGCCACATGCCGCGAACGATATGGCCCCAGGGGCCACGATGGTGATGCTGTTGGTCCATGTCAGACATTTGATTCTTTCCTCCTTGATTTTGTTCCATTTCCCGGTACTCTGCAGCAAGCGTAGCCGGGGTTGTTCTGTAGTGCAGGGCACCCCACCCATAGCCGCGCAAATCTAATATATTTTCCAGAAAAGCACAACGGGCAAACGTAAAATATCCGCCTTGGGCGTCGTTGTTTTTTTAAGTAATGATTTCGAGATGTTGTTTGTTTTGCTCAGGGTCTGTTCCGGGGGGTATGCGTAATGCTACCGAGGAAAATTTGTACCTCTCACGATGCTGTTCGGGAGTTACTGGTACTCTTGTGGCATCGGCGATACCCTTGACACCGTTTGCAAGGGGTATTGAACAGACCGCTGCAAACGGTGACTGACCAGACTCGGCTGCGCTCCGTTGCTCCTCAGCGTGCCGATGTACGCTTCCGGCGTTGCTTGGTTGCCTTGCTTGCCTCCCCGCAAGAGGTGTTGAGCCCTGTCGCTCCGACTCCTTGCTGGAAGTATTATCTCATGTATACAAGTCAAAGAATTACCTGGCGGCGTTTCCTGGTGAGGATTGGAGCCGGACACGCAGAGTAGATATTATGGTCAAAGCATCCTGTCGACACCACCACATCCTTAACGCTGATTACTTGAAGACCGTCGGCCATGGCCCCGGGGTCTATATCATGAAAGACGGCGGCGGGCGTACCCATTACGTTGGCAAGGCCCGCGACCTTCGGCGCCGTCTGGCCTCGTACCAGCGCTACCTCGATGGCGGCCGGAACAAGACGTCGGTGATGCTCGGCAAGACCCGTCTGATAGAAACCATCCTGACGGTCACCGAAAAAGAGGCCCTGCTCCTCGAGGCCTCGCTGATCAAAAAACATAGGCCGAAATACAACATCATCCTCCGGGACGATAAGAACTACCCATACATCATGGTGACGGTGAAGGAACAATGGCCGCGGCTGTTGGTGACCCGGCGCAGGGTCAAGGATCAGGCTATCTTTGGGCCGTTCTCATCGCCAAGCGCCATGTGGGAAACGATCCGCCACTTGAATAGCCTGTTTCCCCTGCGGCGCTGCAAGGGCGCCGTGCTTCCCGTCCGCAGCCGGCCCTGTCTCAATCATCAGATGAAGCGTTGCCAGGCCCCGTGTCATGGCGGCATCACCCAGGCGGCCTACCGTCGGATGGTGGATGACTTGCTCCTGGCCTTGGCTGGAAAAAATAAGGAGTTGATCAGGCGGCTAAAAGATGAGATGCTTCTCGCCTCCGATGCCCTTGACTTCGAGCAGGCCGCAGTCCTTCGGGACAAGATTGTGGCGTTGACCAAGACCATGGAAAAACAGGTGGTAGTGGCTGGCCATGCTCGGGATCAGGACGTCTTTGGCTTTGCCCGTCAGGAGGGAGTAGCCGCCGTGGCGATCCTCTTGGTCAGAGAAGGCGCCATTTGCGGACATCACCACTACCATCTCGCCGAGCCCTTTGAAGATGACACTCTGGTCCTTACCGAGGTCTTGGAACGATTCTACGGGTCAGATCGTTTCGTGCCGTGCGAGATCCTCACCGGCATTGAGCCGGAGAGCCGTGCGGTGTTGGAGGACTGGCTGTCTGATCTGGCTGAGCGGCGGGTAGCGATCAAGGTTCCGCAGCGTGGCGATCTGGTGAGTCTGGTGGCCATGGCCAACCGAAATGCCAGTCAGGTGATCGCCGACCATTTGACCAAGGAGGCAGCATGGGCTACAATGGCGGCGCGTTTGCGGGCGGCCTTGCACCTGGATCGAGAACCGGAGCGAATCGTCTGCATTGATATTTCCAACCTGGGCGGGAAGCAGTCGGTGGGGGCGGTGGTCAGCTTTTGCCAGGGAAAAAAGGCGGCGGTTGAATATCGGCATTATAAGATCGCCTCGGTGGAGGGACCAGACGACTACGCCTCGATGGCTGAGGTCCTGCGCCGGCACCTGACTCGGGTCCAGGCCGAGGGGCTACTGCCCGATTTGTTGCTGGTGGATGGTGGCAAGGGCCAGCTGAATGTTGCTGTTCAGGTCGTGGAGGAACTCGGACTTGACGGTTGGCTGGATCTGGTGGGGATCGCCAAGGAAAAGGATGAGGAGGGGGAGAAGCTCTTTGTCCCTGGCCGCAAAAATCCTGTGCTGCTTGCCAGACATTCTCCGGTCTTACTCCTGCTCATGGGCATCAGGGACGAGGCCCATCGATTCGGGATCACCTTTCACCGAAGGTGGCGGGGACGGGAGTCGTTGCGATCCCGCTTGGACACCATCACCGGCGTCGGCCCAGCCCGCAAGCGAGCGCTGCTTACAGCCTTTGGCAGCATAGGCGCCATGGCTACCGCCCGGCCGGAGGAACTGGCGGCGGTCCCTGGCATCAGCATGGGGCTTGCGCAAACAATTATAGATGTTTTGTCGGATTCAGAGAATGCATCAACAAACGAGGACAACAATGAGTGAAATGGAGCCGGAAGGATCGATTCTGCAACGTGACAAAAAGACATTCGCCATCGTCCCCAGGACACCGCTGGGTATGATCAGTGCCGAGACCCTAGAGAGCATCGCCGCCGTGGTGCGAAAGTATAAGATTCCCATCGTCAAGATCACCTCTGGCCAGCGCCTGGCCCTGGTCGGCCTGGAGCGGGAGCAGATCGAACCGGCGTGGCAGGACTTGGGGATCGACATAGGCCATGCTCACACCTCGGCCCTGTGTCTGCATTATGTCCAGGCCTGTCCGGGCAACAGCGTCTGTAAGTTTGGGCTGAACGATTCCTTGGGGCTGGGCGCTGAGGTCGATACGGCCTTGAGCAGCATGACCTTCCCTGCCAAGCTAAAGGTCGGGGTTTCGGGGTGTCCGATGTGCTGTGGCGAGAGTTTTATGCGGGATGTGGGGCTGTTTGCCAAGAGCAAGGGTTGGACCGTGGTGGTGGGCGGCAACGCTGGAGGGCGGCCGCGCATTGGCGACATCCTGGCCTCTGATCTCGATCGGGCGGAGGCTGTCGCCCTCAGTCTGAAATTTGTCCAGTACTATCAGCATGAGGGAAAGCCCCGGGAGCGTAGCGCCCGTTTTCTGCAACGGGTAGGGCTCGAGGCGGTCAAACAGGCGGTGTGCGGAGGATAGAAACATTTCCCAGGAGGCTTCTGGTTGGTCTGTCAACCTGCCGCCTCACCCTTGCCAAGGAGGAATGAGGCCAGCACCTGGCAGGCGTCCGCCACCTGACTCGTTTCGATGTGTTCGTCCACCTGGTGGGCCTGGGTGATATGGCCCGGCCCCCAGATGATGCACGGTCCGCTATCCTGCAGTTCCGAGCAGTCGGTGGCATAGCCGGCGTTGACCGCCTCGTCGCAGTGACCGGCGTCGCGAAGGGCTTGCTGAAATTGTCGGATACAGGGGTTGTCCATGGCGGTCTGCATCCCCCGGGCGGCAAAAAGATCTTCGACGGTACCCCGATTGCCTACCACCTGCTGGAGGGCGCGGCCGATTGCCTGGGGTTGATGCTCGGGCAGGAGCCGGACATCAACCGATATCTCGCAGCGGTCCGGGATAATATTGACCGAGACGCCGCCGACGATTTGGGTCACGGCCAGGGTCGCCCGTCCCAGTTCCGGGTGTTTGTGCCGAGAGAGCCGGCAGGCGAAGAGCTGTAGGTCGTCGATGATTTCGACCATGCCGAGGATGGCATTTCGGCCCAGTTCCGGGGCCGACGAGTGCACTGACTTGCCCCGGCTGGTCACCCGGCAGCGATAGACCCCCTTGTGTGCCTTGACGATCTTGAGGCTGGTCGGTTCCAGGCACAGGCAAAGATCCCATGGTTCAACCACACCTCTCAGGGACGCAGCCCCCTTCAAACTGCACTCCTCATCAATGGTGGCGGCAAAGATGACATCGAATCGCCACCCCTCTCTCTCTGTCCACAACTGAATCAAGGTGCTGAGCGCAGTGGCTAGCGGTCCTTTGTCGTCGCATGCGCCCCGCCCCCAGATTTTCCCCTCGTCAAGCCGGCCAGTAAAAGGATCTGTCATCCCTGTGGCGCTGACCGTATCCAGATGAGCCACGATCAGAAGTTTCGGTTGTCCCGGGCAGGGGAACCGGGCGATGAAGTTGGACCGCCCGGGCAGGACTTCCTGAGTCTGGTACTCAATGCCGAGGGAATCGCAGAGTCCGGCCAGGTAGTCCACCAAGGCCTGTTCGGGGGCGCCGGCATCGGTGGCGGTCTGGCCGGACGACTCGCTGGGGATGGCGATCAGGGATTGAATCAGGGTAATTGTCTGCTCGATGTTGATCATGCATTCCTCCGTGCAGCAATGGCCATGGTGAGTTCCAAGAAGTCAGCTGAGACAGCCGGAACGGCGGCAGTTGATCATCAGGCTGAGGCAGAACCAGCCGCTGGCGACCAGGATGACGGTGGCCCCGGTGGCGGTGTTGGCCCACTCCTGGGCCGAGATGATTAGCCCGGCGACGGCCGATGACAGGCTGACGGCCAGCGACCACCAGAACATGCTGCCTGCTGAGCGGGCCATATTTCTGGCCGTGGCGGCCGGGACGATCAGGAGGGCAGTCACCAGCAGCACGCCAACGGCCCAGACCGCAAAGATCACCACCAGGGACAGCAGTGCCGCAAAGAGATACTGATACACAGCGACTCGCACCTTGTGGACCTGGGCAAGCAGGGGGTTGAACCCGATATAGAGCATGCGGTTGTAACCCCAGGCCTGAAAGAGCATGATAACGGCAAAGAGTATGAGGAGGGCGGCTATGGTGTCATCGCCAATGGTCAGGATATCGCCGTAGAGAAAACGCTGCAGGTCGCGGGCTGCGTTACGGTCTCGGCTGACCACGGCCAGGCCGAAGGCGATTACCCCGGAGAAAAAGACGCCGATGACGGTGTCGGATGAGAGCGTGGTGTGCCGTTGCACCATCATGATGATGAGACCCACCAGCAGGCCGAAGATCAGCATGCTCCAGTGGGGGTTAATCGAAAAGATCAGACCCAGGGCCACCCCGGCAAATGCCGAATGGCTGATGGCGTCGGCAAAGAAGGCCATGCGGAAGGTGACGACCTGGACCCCCATCGCCGCCGCCATTGGCGCCAGCAGCAGCAGGCCAATGAGGGCCTGTTGCATGAATGGGGCCTCCAGGCACTGGAAGGGCAGGAGGGAGGTGATCAGGACGCTTGCGGCGTGGTGATCAGTCATGGCGGGCCTCCGGAGCGCAGCAGGAGGCTGTGCAGGCCGGTCCTGCCTCGGGCATGGCATGGCTGGCCACCAGCCCCATGTGCAGGCCGAAGGTGGCGGTCAGGGTCTCGTTGGTCAGCACCTGGCGTGGCGGGCCTGCGGCGATCACCGTGTGGTTCAAGCAGATGACGTGGGTGGAGTGATGGGTCACCGTGGCCAGGTCGTGGCTGACGATGAGCTGGGTGAAACCGTGCCGGCTTCGCAAGGTGTCTAGGAGCTCGCAGAAAATTTGTTCGCCATGGAAGTCCACCCCGGCGGCGGGTTCGTCAAGGATCAGGAGGTCTGGGTCCTGTTGCAGGGCCAAGGCCAGGAGGACGCGCTGCATTTCGCCGCCGGACAGGGCGCCCAGTTGCCGGTGGGCAGCCCCTTCCACATGAACGGTAACGAGGAGTTCTTGGGCCCGTTCGGTATGCCGCCGTTTCTTGGTGAACCAAAGTGGGGTGCGCTGCTGCCCCATGACCATGAACTCCATCACCGTCATCGGGATGGCGCGGTCAAAGGGCAGGCGCTGCGGGACATACCCGATCCGCGGCCGGGCCGTGTTCGATCCTCCATTGCCGATACGAATGACCCCGGAGAAGGGCAATTGGCCTAGAAGCGCCAGCAGCAGTGTGGTCTTGCCGGAGCCGTTAGGACCAACAATGGCGGTGCAGCTCCCCTGGGGCACAGCGGCGTTTACTTGGTCAAGGATTAACACCCCGCCAAGGGTGACCGAAACCCCGGCAAAGTTTACCGCTATGGGGGCGTTGCTTGTCTGTGCGGGCATGATTAGCGCACCCCCAGCGTCGATTCGAGGGTAGCCATGTTGGCGCGCATGACTGTTTCGTAGTAGTCGAGGCCAGCCTTGTCTGGACCTGTGGCCGCTGGGTCGAGGGTGGCGGCTTTAATCCCCACCTCTTTGGCGATGGTGCGGACGATCTTGGCTGGGTACTGGGGTTCGGCGAAGATCGCCTTGGCCTGGGAGGCCTTGAGGGTCTTGATTAGGGCCAGCATCTCCGCGGCGGATGGCTCCTGCCCTGGGTGAGGTTCGATCACCGCTACGATGTCAAGACCAATGTCCCGGGCTAGATAGTCGAACACGCCATGCTGGGTGATGATTTTGGGCGAGGCGAGTTTGGCAGCCCGGGCCGAAAGTTCTTGGCCGAGACGAGTCATGGCCTCGGCATAGGCCTGGCTGTTACGACGGTAGGCCTCGCTGCCCTCGGGGTCGAGCTGGCCTAATCCACGGGCTATGGTGGCAGCGAGTCGGGCCGCCTGTTTGGGACTGGCAAAAAGGTGCGGGTTCGGGCCGCCATGCTCATCATGGTCATGGTCTGATGATTCCGGCGTGGCGAGGGTGTTGGTGATCCCCTCGGAGGAATCGATGATAGCGAGGCGCGAGTTCGCCTGTTTGATCGACGGGCCGAGGAATTGTTCAAGCCCGAGGCCGTTGATCACCAAGACGTCGGCGTTGGCCAAGAGACGCATGTCTTGAGGTTTCAGGGCGTAGTCATGGGGGCAGCCGAGCTCAGCCGGCAGCATCAAGGAGACTGCAGCCCCTGGGTGGTTCAGGGTTACGTTGCGGGTGATCTGGTAAATGGGGAACGACGAGCAGAGGATGCGAAGGGGCCGTGTCTGGGCCAAGGCGTCGGCAGCAAGCCCGAGTGCCGCCAGCAGAACAATGAGAAAAATGGCTTTTCGGGGTCTGTTACAGGGCGTCTTCATTGTTAGCGGCAGGACGGGCCGGCAAGCGCGCTTTAAAGAGTTCCACCCGGGCCGGGGGGAAGTTGGCCCATACCCGTTTCGAGGCGGTATGCTGAAGGAACGGGGCCAACGGGCTGGGGCGCTTGGCAATCCGGTACGTGTATTGAATCAAGGTGCCGTGGTCCTTGAGCATCTCTTTGAATGCCCTGCCAATGGCGGTGACGGTTCCCGCTGGCAGCGAGAGCAGGGGAAGGCTGGAAACCACGGTGGATACTTTACGGCCGTATCGATTGCACAGTTGACAAAAATTAACGGCATTGCCGTGGATTACCGCTACATCCTTGAAGCGTTTCTTTAAGTGGTCGGCCATCCGCTTGTCTCGTTCCACCACCACCAGTTGGCTGGGCGGAACGCCTCGGCGGAGCAGGGCGGCGGTCACTACGCCGGTCCCGGCGCCTAGTTCAAGGATGAGTCCATCGCAGGGGAGTTTGACCTGTTCGGCAATGGCACGGGCCAATTTGGGCGAGCTAGGGCAGGCGGCACCCACAGCTCGAGGGTTGGCGAGAATGGCGCGGGCAAACAGGAAGGGCGGCAGCGAGAGGATTTTTTTTCCCTTCAGGGCAATGGCGCCAGAACCCAGGCGGTGCCATCGACGTGGGGCGGTGAAGGATAGTGGGTGCATGCGAGAGTGCTTCCTGGTCCGTGGCAATGCTGGGAAACGATGGCCGATGATGAGTGACAGTAGTCAAGTCTAAACTGGTGCAAGTCGGCCAAATGGGATTTTCCTTTGGTGAGAGGAGGAAGAAATCCTAGTGTCTCTGATCAATTTTTTATCCTGTAAATACCACCATATTGGGTGGAGCGCAAGCCTGAAGGGTGGTGAGTGGTGAAGATTGTTGGTGGCGACGCCCGGCTCGTTCAGGCGAATCGATACAGGCGGACAGTGCGTGACAGACACCCTTCGACGTCGAAGGAGGTGGCGGCAGATTGGCAATGAATTTCAGCCAAGCCTTCCTTTGGGAGAAATGGCCGTCCGCTGTCGGCGATGATGACGTCGCTACCGTGGGCATGGGCCTCTTGCAGCGCCTTGAACAGCCGCACGGAGAATTCGCTCTGATAAAAGAGGTCGGCGACCAGGATCAGGTTGAACAGGTTGGGGTTGCAGCAGTCAATGACGTCCTGACAGGCAAGATCAATGGGGATGTTGTTAGCGGCGGCGTTGCGACAGGCGATGTCGATGGCAACTGGGTCCACGTCGCATGCCATGGATCGAGCCGCCTGATGATTGGCCGCGGCGATGGCAACTACACCGCCTCCGCAGCCGCAATCAAGGACAGATTTGCCTTGGACCAACGAGGGGTTGGCGCCGATGTACTGCGACAATACCAGGGCGGCCGGCCACACGATGGCCCAGTAAGGAACATCGCACATTGCCTTGCACTCGGCCTCCCAGGCGAGCCATAGCGCAAAGACATCTGTCGCCTGATGAGCGAAGATGTTCTGAGACCCGGCCACCGGACTGGTTGGGGCATAGGTCTGGAGTAGTGTGGGGGATGGTTTCATGATCGTGATGCTGGTGCCGTCGTCGGTTAGCCCTGGTCTTTAGCCATAGTGAAGGCGCGTTGAGGGGTGCGCGGGAATAGCTAGTTTTTTTCTGTAATTTTTTCTGTAGAATTTATTTTTATTTTATGTTTCTCTGGCCGTGTTCTAAATTTTTTAGAGTATGTTGCTAGTTAAATGACAATAATTGAAAAAAGCAAATAGTGGCATCAAAGACAAAGGAGGATGTAACGATAACCTAACAAAAAGGACTGTGCATGAAAACAAAGATTATCTGTCTTGTTGTAGTCTTGTTCGCCCGGCTTGCTTCGGCCACTGTTCTGGATGCCCCGCATAACCTCATCTCATGTTCCACTTGCCACAGTTATTCGCTGTGGTGGCAATACTCTCCCACCAGCCAAAGCCAGGATCCAGATCATACCGCCATTGTCGATGCCGTATGCATGACCTGCCATAATGGAGGTAGCGGTATCCCTGCGGTGGCCACCCACGCCTCGACGGTGATGAATTCCAATCTGCATGGAATCTGGGGGGTAGGGTGCACGTCATGCCATAACCCCCATTATCAGGAGCAGCTGCACTGGGTCGGTAGTACCAGCGTGCCTTACCTGGTCACCGGGGTAATTTCCGGACTGACCTATGATGAAAGCGCCGGGTTGTCCACCATTTCCTACGGAGAGGCTACGGAAAACCTGAACTGGCCGCCAGAGGGCAGCCAAAGCACTGATGTTGACTGGGGCAACAAAAGCTTGGCCAATGCCGGCCGCGGATTGATCTTGGTACAGGACCGGACCAAGACGCTCAATACCTTTTCCATCCTATCCGCCACAGCCTCCCAGATTGTCGTCCAGGGTGCACTTGACCCCAACTCAATCGATCCCTCCTATGTCAACCCCCAGACCAAGATTCGCAACTCTGCCACCTGCAACACCTTCGGCCTGATTTACGGCCAGTTGATCAAGAAGGCCATCGCCAACCGGGACGTCAAGTTTTTTGATCCAAACGGCGGTTTTGTGGTCGGAGGAGCAGGCGCCACCGGTATCTGCCAGGTATGTCACACGAGGACCGCTCACTTCACCAACAGTGGCGAGCTACCAGCCGCGGCCGATAGCCATACCGGCCGCGAAACCGGCAACTGCACCACCTGCCATAAGCATAACGCCGGGTTCAAGGGCACGGGCCATGACAACACAAGTTTTGCGTGGGCGGGCAATTGCGCCAGCTGTCACGATCCCAACCATACGGTCTTGAGCATTGCCTCTGAGGTTCACGGCCGCTCCTGCGGCCTCTGTCATATTGACCTGGCGGGCGGCGGGCCCAGGAAGGACGGTGATACGGCGAACGGCATGGATGGCAGCGCCGTGGATGGCACTAACGCCTCGAGCTGCGTCGACTGCCACCTGAACAAACTCTTACTCACCGGCGGCGGCATCCATCACCAGTCCCTGCATGGTTATGCTGCGGCAGGTGACTGCACTCAGTGTCATATTGACGAGGCGGGTAGGCTCGCCGCTCCTCATGCGGTCATGGTGACCGCTGACGACAGCTGTTCGTCCTGTCACGGCGCCACAGCCGGCACAGCAAGGGGCATGCCCGTGAGCGCCACGGACAATAAGATCCATGATGCCTGCACCACCTGCCATGAGACCAGCGGCGCCTTGCGGCCGGCGTACGGCAAGGCCACGGCCATGCCCATGGGCGGCGGCAGGTGCACCAATTGCCACGGCAGTTATTTTACCGGGCACAGTCATAGTCACACCTTTGACACCGTAGCCTCTTGCCAGACCTGCCACAGCGCTGTCTCGGCACCTTTTGAGGCCAGCGGTCAAGTCCATGGGGCATTAGGCTGCCAGACCTGCCACAGCGCGGCTAGAGGCATATTGGTTGGTAGCGCGGCAGGGAAGACGGCTGGCGCGACCTGCCAGACCTGTCACCCGGATAAGCATGACACGGATTTGGCCCATGACAAACGAGTGGTGGTCGATCGTTGCGCGGCCTGCCATGCCATAGCGACCGCTGCCGAGATCGATGCCTTGCATAATGACTGCGCTACCTGTCATGGTTACGCAGGCATCAAGCTTGATCCGGCAATGGTCGCCAGTGCCATCGCGGCGGGGAAGGGTGCATCCGGCCGGGCGATCAACTGCCAGACCTGCCATGTGGGCAATGACACGGATGCCCAGATGCTGGTCGGCGCCCTCCACCACAAAGCGCCGTTGGCGCAGAGCAACACCTGTGTCGCCTGCCACCCGGCGGTGGATCATAGCGTGATGGTGGCGGCCACCCCGGCCTGCACCGCAGTCTGCCACCCCGGCACGGCAGGGACGGCAGGCGGGATGACGGTGTCACCCACCGACGGGACGATCCACGACTCCTGCCGGACCTGCCACGTCTTTGGCGGGGTCTATCGCGGCAGGTTGGTCGATTTTACCAACCAAAAGGGGGTCATTGGCAGCGGCAAACTGCCTGAGGCCGGCACCATCGGCGGCAAAGATGGCGGCGGTGCCTGTACGGTCTGCCATACCGCGGCCACCACATCGCCGACGGCGGCGACCTTGGCGCCCATGCATCACGCAAACGTTATCTTTGCCGTGGACGCTGCCTGTCTTACCTGCCATCCGGCATCGGATGTGGTGGGCGCTGTCCACAGCAATAAATGCACTCTCTGCCATCTCGATCCGGACACCGGTAATATGGCCATGAGGCTGGGCGCCGACGGCGATGCCAGATTGACTGATGGCCTGACATCAGCATCATGCACGGTCTGTCATGATTTGTTACGCTTCTCCCTTGGCGGCATCCACCATGACACCTCAGCTGCGGCCAACAACAACTGCGCACTCACCTGTCATACGGCGGTGGACCATAGCGCCACGGTGGCCGTCAGTCCCGCCTGCGCCTCCTGCCATGCCGGGACCGTAGGCACAGCTTCAGGGGTGCCAATCTCCTTGACCGATGCGGCTATCCACGATGCCTGCCGGACTTGCCATACCTTTGACGTCAACAAGCGCGGCACCCTGGTGAGTTTCACCAACAGCAAGGGGGTCAATGGCACGGGGCCTCTGCCCGCCGATGGCGGCACCTGTCAGGCCTGTCATACGGCAGCGGGGATGTCGGCCTATCACCATGCCAGTACCCGCGCCGACAACGGCCAGTGTGAAACCTGTCATGCCGATCCGCGAGCGAACTGGGGGCCGAATAAGCCTGGTGATAACGTCAATGGCTCTATCCGAACCGATGTCTCGGTACCCAGGCCCACCCAGATGGCCTGTGTGAAGTGTCATGTGAGTTTTTCCGGCAGCGCCATGACAGTCACCAAGTTCGAGCGGAGCGATTACGACTCCTACCGCACTGATTGGACCAGGAGCACGGCACACTCCATACCCATGAGCAAGACCAGGATCAACAATTACGGGATCTGCCTGAGCTGCCATGACGGGGTCAAGGCCACCCGGGTTACCCTCTGGCACGCCCACCCCAGCCAGTCTGGCAATGCCGCCTGGACCTTCTATGATCAAGGCTGGTTTGATGGGGTAACAAACAACGCAGGCAAGACCTATAAACGTGGCAGCGGAAGCGCGGCAATGCCGGTCAATGCCGGAGGTCCTGGTGACTCTGCCCATTTCATCCCGGGCCGTTCGAAACGGTATGCAACCGATATCGCCCCGCAATCAGGCATTGCCGGGTTCAATATCTTCGCCCCGAACTACGGCGGGATGCCGGGGTACATAAATTATTCCTACCGCAGCAATGCCAATTCGCCAAGCTATGGCAAGGCCATGGATGAGTACGCCTTTACCGTTCCGGCTTACGACACCCCGGCGTTTACCAGGATTGCGGTGCCGGAAACCGCATTGCTTGGCGTCCCGGCAAGTGCTACCTTGAACGCCACCACCCGGTCGGTGCCTGTATTTGCCAACCTCACCCCGCTGAACGCTACACCGCAGACGACGGATAACGTCAAAGTGAAGAGTGCCATCTATGACGTCTCTACTGCCAACGTGACCGTGGTGGCCAGCACCAGTAACGCCTCTGGTTGCGCGACCCTGCGCACCTGGTACGGCGGTCAGTCCTACTCCATGACCGCAGCGCAGTCAAACTGCAAGGCGATCATTGCCGCTCCAACTGCACCGGCCAGCGAAGCCACGGTTGATGTGACTACCAGTAATTCTTTGGGTCTCAATGTCATGGGCTACCGGATCACCACTCCCAACCCGGGCACTTTTGCCTTCAATGCCTCGAGCTACTCAATTGCCGAAACTGGCGGCACGGCGACCATCAGCGTCTCACGGACCGGCGGCACAAGCGGCACCGTGTCCGTAAGTTACGCGACTAGCAATGGCACGGCGACCGCTGGTGCTGACTTCACCGTTGCCACCAATACGTTGACGTTTAACGATGGCGAGACTGACAAGACCTTTACCGTTGCCATTATCAACGATACGACGCCGGAGACAAACGAGACCCTGACCATAGCCCTTGCCAATCCCACCGGCGGGGCAAAGATTGGCGAGCCGGACACGACGCAATTGACCATCGTCGACAACGACGCCTTGGCAGGGACCATCGCCTTCAGTGCCGCCACCTACCCGACAACCGAGGATGCAGGCGCGGTGACCATTACCGTAAACCGGACCGGCAGCTTGGTCGGCAAGGTGAGCGTGGACTACACGACAAACCCCTTTGGCAGCACGGCCACGGGGGGGACGCATTACACACCAACCGCCGGAACCCTGGAGTGGGAGGCAGGGGAGACTAGCAAGACCTTCTCCATCCCCATCCTGAGGGATCCGCTGGTGGCTCAGACGACTGCCCTCAACCTCTATCTTAATAACCCCACTGGCGGTGCCCAACTCGGCACCCAGAATACCGCGGCGGTTTACATTACAACCCCGGCTGCGGTGACGGTTTTGAATGATTGGTCAGGGACGCAACTGACAGGAACCACCGGTAATCTCAGTGGCACGTTTGTGATTGGATCAGGTTCCAACCGGCTGCTGCTGGTGGCAGTATCCTGTGTCGATTCCGTTGGCGGCGCCTCTGGGCAGACCTTCAGCGCCAGCTACGGCAGCAAGGCGTTGACCCAGGCCGCTATTCAGAATTCAGGTAAGCATCAGACCTGGATTGGCTACCTGACCGAGGCCGATATCGCCAGCCGCACTGGCAACACGGTCACCGTAACGGTCACAGGCAGCCACGACAGCGTAGCCGCCAGTATCGCCAGCTATCAGAACGTCAATCAGGTGAGACCGATAGCTGCCAGCGGCGGCACCTCCTGGTCCGCACACAGCATCTCACATACGGCTTCGGCCAATCCAGTGTTGGTCGGTCCCGGCGGTTATTCCATTTTGAGTTGGTCTGGCGTCAGTAACGGTCATCTGCCGACTTACTACAGCGAGGACTACACGAAAAAGGCATCGTTTTCCACCGTGTCCGTAAGCGGTGGGATTGCCACCCGGCGTTTTCTTTCTCCGGCGGCCTCCAATCCCTCTTTTAATTGGGTTGGATTTGGCCAGGATGAGAGTGGCGCCGCTTCCATTATCACCCTGAACTCCTACTCCGGACCAGCCGCCGTTTCTTTGGCCCCGACCTATAGCGTTGATGAGAATGCCGGGCAGGCACTTATCAGCGTTTCCCGTCTGGGAGGAAATGCGGCTGCCGCAGCAAGCGTCGGCTATGCGACCGCCGCAGGCGGCACAGCGCAGGTAGGGATTGATTATGCCGCTGTCCTGGGCACCCTGAACTGGGGCACGAACGATATGTCGGACAAGATCTTCCCCGTGCCTGTCTATCCTAAACAGGTGGACAACGTGAACCGCACCGTGGAGTTGGCGCTCAATTCACCCCAAGGGGCAGTGCTCGGGATCTCGGCAGGGGAGTTGACCATCATCGACGATATCAGCAACATCGCCTTTACGGCCTCAAGCTACAGCGTCAGCGAAGGCGATGGTATGGCCTTTATTACTGTCTCCCGGACAGGGCTTTCCAGCGGCGGCGCGGTGGGGGTGAGCTATGCGACCGCCGATGGAACAGCGACTGCGGGCAGCGACTACGTCGCCACCTCCGGCACGCTCACCTGGCCTGCTGGCGATATGACGGCAAAGATCATCGAGATCCCAATTCTTGATGATTCCGTGGCTGAGGGGAGCGAGACGGTCAACCTGTCGCTCACTGCCCCCACCGGCATCGCCAAACTCGGAGTCCTGAATACCTATTATGCAGTGCCGCCTGCCGTCGTGACCTCGACGCTGAACATCACCAATGACGATAGCAACCTTGCCTTCAAGTCCTCTGCCTCTACCGTCAACGAGAGTGGCGGCATGGCGACTATCACTGTCTCCCGGACCGGGCTCTCCTCTGGCGCTGTTGGTGTGCACTACGCAACAAGTGATGGCACGGCGACCGCTGGTGTTGATTACACGGCGGTCGCCGGAGATCTTGCTTGGGCCGCTAACGATATGGCTGACAAGACTTTCACCATTCCGGTAGCCACGGATGCGCTGATTGAAGGTGACGAGACGGTGATTTTGACCCTCACTGACCCCACCGGTGGCGCCACTTTGGGGGTGCAGAACACAGCGGTAGTGACTCTTGCCGATGACGTAAGCGCCATAGCCTTTTCCACCTCATCGTATAACGTTAACGAAAATGGCGGCGCGGTGACCATCACGGTAACTCGCACGGGGGGAGCGTTGACCGGTCCAGTCAGCGTCAGTTATGCGACGAACAGCGTAGGAACCGGCAAGGCAACGGCTGGTGTCGACTATGCGGCCACCTCCGGAATCCTCACCTGGGACGCTAACGATATGACCGCCAAGACCTTCACGGTGCCGATTATTGATGATACTGTGGCGGAGAGTCCGGTGGAGACGGTCAACCTGGTGCTTTCGAATCCCACTGGCGGGGCAATCCTGGGCAACACCAAGACGGCGCTTCTGAGCATTTACGATGATGACACCACCATCGCCTTTACCAGCTCGAACTACAGTGTCAATGAGACTGGCGGCACAGTGACCATCACCGCCACCCGGGCCGGGCAGTCGGTTGCCGGGGCGATCAGCGTGAGCTATGCGACGACCACTGGCGGCACGGCAATAGCGAACACCGACTACACCGCCACCTCGGGGACCTTGACGTGGGCGGCTGGCGATATGACCAACAAGAGTTTTCAGGTCACCATCAACAATAATCAGGCCTATGCCGGAGACAGGACGGTTAACCTGGCGCTGACCGCCCCCACCGGCGGCGCGAAACTGGGGGCCATTGCTACGGCGGTGTTGACCATTAGCGATGATGAACAAACTGGGCTTGCCTTTAGCGCCTCAAGCTACAGTGTCAATGAGAGCGTCGGCACGGCGACCATCACTGTCTCACGGCTTGGGAGTTCCTCCGGCGCGATCACTGTGCAGTATCAGACAGCGAACATCTTGGCCTCATATGGCAGTGACTATCTGTCAGCCTATGGCCTCCTCAGCTGGGAGGCAGGTGATATGAGTGACAAGACCTTCACGGTAACCATCCTCAATGATACGGTGGCGGAGGGCACATGGAGCGAATCCGTGCAGCTGACCCTTTACTCTCCCACTGGTGGTGCAGGACTGGGGGCCCAAAGTACGGCGACACTGTGGATCAGCGATGATGACACCAATATCGCCTTGACCACCGGGACCTATAGCGTCACAGAGGATGGCGGGGCGGCGACTATCACCGCCTCCCGGACCGGATTTTCCACCGGCACAGTGTGCGTAACCTACTCGGCTGCGGACGGCTCGGCCCTTGTGGGTACCGACTATACCGCCACCTCAGGGACTTTGTGTTGGGCTGATGGCGATATGGCCAACAAGACCTTCCAGGTGCCGATTATTGACGACACAGTGGTGGAGGCGAATGAAACGATAAATGTTTCGCTCAGTAACCCCACAGGCAGCGCAACCCTGGGGAGTCAAAGTACAGCAGTACTGACCATTGTTGATCAGGACACAAGGGCCATAGCTTTTTCTGCCGCGACTTATGTTGCCAATGAGGATGGCGGCACGGCCACCATTACCGTTCGACGGACCGGAGGGCCTTCCGCCGCTCCGGTAAGCGTGCACTATGCGACAGACACGAAAAATCCACTGCCGGCTGCAAGCGTAGGCAGCGACTATACCGCCGTATCAGGTGATCTGACTTGGGCTGCCGACGATGTGAGCGACAAGACCTTCACGGTACCCATTATTGACGATTCCCTGTGTGAGCCCTCTTCGTATGAGAATGTGGGCCTAGTGCTGTCAAGCCCTAGCGGCGACGTGGTGTTGGGGAGCCAAAAGACAGCCAAGCTCATCATCTCGGATAATGACGCCAATATTGTCCTGACCGCCTCGTCCTATAGTGGCAATGAAAATGGAGGCACAGTAACCATCACCGCCTACCGGATAGCCTGCGATACCTGCTCGATGGGGCCGGTGAGCGCTAATTACGCAACGACAAGCGGTGGCACAGCAACCGCAGGCGTTGACTACATCGCCACCTCCGGCACCTTGAGCTGGGGTGATGGGGACTTTGCCGACAAGACCTTCGCCATCACTATTCATAACGACTCTGTAAAGGAGGGGAGTGAGACGGTCAATATGGCCCTCAGCGCCCCAACCGGCGGGGTGACCCTGGGCTCCCCGAGCGCGGCCGTGCTGACCATTGTTGACGATGATTGAACCATGCGACCAAGGAACGTCAAATCGCAGGCGCCAGCCTGGCGGGGAAAAGAAAGGCTTGAGAAATTTCTTCTTTGCAAACCTGTCATTTGATTGTATATGGTACTTTCCTTTAAGGCATTGCTCTTGTGAAAAGGATTTTCTCCTTTGCCTGATGCATCTGCCTGGACGCTGTGGAGAGGTGTCCGAGTGGCCGAAGGAGCACGCTTGGAAAGCGTGTGTACGGCAACGTACCGAGGGTTCGAATCCCTCCCTCTCCGCCATACGCACATTTTGATAGCCGGGTCCCGCGCAATAAAGGCTCACGAACCCCGCCAGGTCCGGGAGGAAGCAACGGTAGTGAGTACCTTTATGTGCCGCGGGGGTGCCTGGCTATCTTTTTTTGTCCCATAGGGCGAATGCTATGCCGGCACAGCACTGACAACGGGAAGCCGTGTATACGAGACTCTGTTCAATACGAAGTCCAAACGGCATAAGGAGCCGTAAAATAAGGGCGCAGAATTGTGCAAGTTCTTTGCTGACGGCTCCTAACCACTTTTCGTAGTCCATGTCATACCGCGTTCTCGCCAGAAAGTGGCGTCCTCAAACATTTACCGATATTGTCGGCCAAGAGCCGGTTGTCCGTACCCTGCAGAACGCCCTCCGCCGCAACCGTGTCGCCCATGCCCTGATCTTCAGTGGCGTGCGCGGGGTCGGCAAGACCACCATCGCCCGGATCATGGCCAAGGCCATCAACTGCCACAACCAGGCAGAGGCCCCCTGCGATCATTGTCCCTCCTGCCTTTCGATCATCAAAGGCAATGCCCTTGACCTCCACGAGATCGACGGCGCCTCCAACCGCGGTATCCAGGAGATCCGCGACCTGAAAGAAAATATCCGCTTCATGCCGGCCCAAGAGCGTTTCAAGGTAATCATCATTGACGAAGTTCACATGCTGACCACCGAGGCCTTCAACGCTCTGCTCAAGACCCTGGAAGAACCCCCGGAACATGTCTTCTTCATGTTCGCCACCACTGAAATACACAAGGTCCCGGTTACTATCCTGTCCCGGTGTCAGCGCTACGAACTCAAGCGGGTGCCGTTTAAGGCCCTGTTCGAGTTTTTCGCCTCAATTGCCAGCCGTGAGGGAGTGACGATTACCCCATCCGCCCTGGACATCATTGCCAGCGAGGCCGATGGCAGCGTTCGCGACGGGTTGAGTCTCCTGGATCAGATATTTGCCTTTGGCGGGAACACAGTGACCGAGGAGGATCTGCGTTTGGTCTTGGGGTTGGTGGATCGCCGGGTGTTTGCGACTATGGCCTCCTCACTGCTGGGAGGGGATCTGGCAGGTGCCTTGGCCTTGCTCAACGATACCTATACCCAGGGCATGGACCTGAAGCGTTTTGCCCAGGGTTTGCTCTTTTTCTGTCGCTCCCTGCTCATCGCCAAGACCAGCAAGGATCCATCGGCTATCCTGGATATCTCAGGGCAGGAGATGGCCCTGGTGCAGCAATTGGCTGCCGCCTATCCACTGGAGACGCTAAGCAATTTGTTCACCCTGGTCTTGAAGGGGATGGAGGAGATGCAGTATGCCGCCCACCCCAGGATGGTCATCGAGTTGCTGTTTGTAAAGGCGGTACAGACCGGCTCTGTCGTGCCGGTTACGGCCATTCTCTCACGGCTCGACGCCTTGCTCGCTGGCTACCCGCTGCCAGTGCCGGCACCACGATTTTCAATAGGGGAGATAGCGGGGCAGGGCCCACTATCTGATACTTCGGCCGCGGTGACGCCAGCGCCTGCACGGGCCGCGATTGCGCTGCAGCCCGTGCAACAATTATCGTCCCCGTTGGCGAAGAGTTCGGAGCCGCCGCAAAAGAAAACTGCCCCGCCTCCCCCGACGAAGACGATAGACGTCAGCGAGGATACTGAGGATCACGATCTACCCTCTGTCGTCACCGCCCATGTCTCGCAGCGACTCGTTCGCACTGTGGACCGGGATTGGGATGACTTCCTCGCCCATGTCCGGGAGCGCAAGAAATGGATGGCTGTTACCTTGGGCCAGGCGGAGCGGGTGACTGAAGATGCCGGGACGCTCATCGTTCGCTATGATGAGTCTGCCGAGTGCCATATGCTTCAGGAGGTGGCCAACCGCAAGCTCTTGACTGAGTTTGCCCAGGATTTTTTCCAGAAAGAGCTCGGGGTGAGGATAGAGGTGGCAGGCAAGGCGACCAGTGACGAGCTTGACCAGCCCCAGGAGGACCGGCGGGCATTGTCCAATGATCCCAGGGTGCAGATCGCTGTGGAGATATTTGGTGGCCAGGTGACCGGGATACGGACCGGTCCCAGAAGCCGGTGAAGCGGGTTCCTGTTGCGCTTGCAGCTGTTTGGCGGGCACGACATTTGATGGTCTTGGTCTTGGTATTAAGTTGACAAACAGAATCAGGAGTCTGTGATGGATATTAATCAGGTCATGCAGCACGCTCAGAACTTTCAGCGGCGGATGGGTGAAATTCAGGAAGAGTTGGCCGGTCGGCAGATCACCTCGACAGTCGGGGGCGGGATGGTGACGGTGACGGTCAACGGCAGGAGCGAGCTCTTGTCGATCGCCATTGAACGCGAGGTGATCAATCCCGATGAGCAGGTTCTGCTGCAAGACCTCATCGTCGCCGGGGTGAACGATGCCATGCGCAAGGCCCGTGAAGCGATGCAGAGTGAGATGCGGGCTCTGACTGGCGGGCTCGCCATACCCGGTTTGTCGGGGATGTTCGGGTGATAGCGATGTGTGGTTTTGGTCCGGTTTTTTTTGTGGTTTTGGCTTGATGCGGCGAGACTAGGCATGGAAGTCGTACCTGCAGCGTTGGCACGTTTGATTCATGATTTTGAGCGCTTGCCTGGGATAGGCAAAAAGACCGCGACCCGTCTGGCCCTACATATCCTGCGGCGCCCCGAGGCGGAAGCACACGATTTTGCCAGCGATCTTGCCGAGTTGCACGCCGCTATTCGGCTTTGCGAGTGTTGCTTTGCCTTTTCGGAGCATAATCCGTGCATGATCTGCAGCGATGATCGTCGGGATCGGCAGATGATTTGTGTGGTCGAGGGGCCGGGGGATTTGATCGCCATAGAAAAGACGGGGGCTTTTCACGGGGTTTATCATATCTTGCACGGGGTGCTGTCGCCCATGGACGGCATCGGACCGGCGGAGATAAAGGTCGACGCCTTGCTGGGACGAGTCAAAGCTGGCGGAGTGCGTGAAGTGCTGCTTGCCACCAGTTCCACCGTGCCGGGAGAGGCTACGGCGGTGTATCTTACGGAGCGGTTGCGAGGTATGGTTGCAGTTTCCCGCTTGGCCTGTGGCATTCCCATGGGAATGGACATCAAATATGCCGACGAACACACGCTGGCCAGGTCCATAGAATCGCGGATGACGACCAAATAAATGCGACAATAATCTTGACATGGGCTGTAATTGTTGGTATTCACGGACGGATAAACGCATAGAGCAGTTGCAAGAAAACATAATGGTCATAGGCGCGTAGCTCAGTTGGTTAGAGCGCTTGCTCGACACGCAAGAGGTCATCGGTTCGAATCCGATCGTGCCTACCAGTAATTCATTAAGCTTCGTACTCTGTGCGGAGCTTATTTGTTCATAAGGGCTGTTTTTTTGTTGGGGTGTCGCACACAATGAACGAGATTCGTATTTCCATGCCGAGCGGTGAAGGCAAGGCTGTGCCGGCTGGTGGCAGTGTGGCGGAGGCGATAAAATCGTTATATCCCAACAAGGTCAGAAAGAGTGCCGTCGCCGCCAAGGTTAACGGTGTCCTGGTTGATCTCAGTGTGGGGCTCACCTGTGACGCCGTTGTCGAGCCTGTTGCGGATGACAGCCCGGAAGGCCTTGATATACTGAGGCATAGCGCCGCTCATGTCATGGCGCAAGCAGTGCTTGCGCTTTATGGACAGGATGTGCAAGTCACGATCGGTCCATCTGTCGAAGACGGCTTTTATTATGATTTCGACAAGAAAGAGCCTTTCTCCACCGACGATTTCGCAAAGATCGAAGCCCAGATGCAGGCCATTGTTGATGCCGACCACCCTTTTGTCCGTTCAGAGGTGAGCAAGGACGAGGCCATCGCGCTGTTTCAACAGAAGGGTCAGAAATATAAAGTAGAAATCATTCATGAAATCGATGCAGGGGCGGTCAGCCTCTATCAACAAGGCGATTTTGTCGATCTCTGTCGCGGGCCGCACTTGCCCAGCACAGGACATCTGAAGGCGTTTACCATCATCAAGGTGGCAGGGGCCTATTGGCGTGGCGACGAAAAGAACGCCATGCTGCAGCGATTGTATGGCACTGCCTTTGCCGACCCCAAGGCCCTTAAGCTCTATCTGCACAACCTCGAAGAGGCGAAGAAGAGGGATCATCGTAAGCTGGGGAAGGAACTGGAGCTGTTCACCATCAGTGACCAAGTTGGTCCCGGTTTGATTTTGTGGCAGCCTAAAGGAGCCCAACTTCGGAAATTACTCGAGGACTACTGGAAGGAAGAGCACTATCGTCATGATTATGAGTTGCTTTTTACACCACAGATAGCTCGCCGCGATCTGTGGAAGACATCAGGGCATCTTGATTTTTATGTAGAGGACATGTTCTCGCCCATGGAAGTTGACGAAGTCAGCTACCAGATCAAGCCGATGAACTGTCCTTTTCACATCGCCATTTACCAGACGAGAAAGCGCAGTTATCGGGAGTTCCCGATTCGTTGGTGTGAGCTTGGCACTGTGTACCGCTACGAGCGGACCGGAGCGCTGCATGGTCTGATGCGGGTCCGGGGATTTACTCAGGACGATGCCCATATTTTCTGTCTCCCTCAGCAGCTGGAGCAGGAAATATTCAATATACTTGACCTGAACCTGCACATTCTGAAGACATTCGGCTTTACGGATTATCAGATTTATCTGTCGACCCGCCCTGAAAAGTATGTTGGCAGCGATGAGAACTGGGAGAGGGCAACGGCGGCGCTAAAGCTTGCCTTGGAAAAGAAGGGACTGTCTTTTCAGGTTGATCCGGGTGAAGGAGTGTTTTATGGACCTAAGATCGACATCAAGATCCGTGACGTGCTGGGTCGTTACTGGCAATGCTCCACCATTCAGGTTGACTTTAACCTGCCCGAGCGTTTTGGTATCACCTACACCGGCGAGGATAGTGGAGAGCATCAGCCAATCATGATCCATCGCGCCTTGATGGGCTCCTTGGAACGTTTTTTTGGTGTGCTGATCGAGCATTATGCAGGGGCTTTCCCTCTCTGGCTTGCTCCGGTGCAGGCCAGAGTGATGAATATCTCGGATGCCCAAGCTGATTATACCGAAGAGGTGTTCCGGCAGTTGAAACGGGCTGGCATACGGGTAGAAAAAGATGTAAGAAATGAAAAGCTTAACTACAAGATACGACAGGCCCAATTAGTCAAGATCCCGTATATGTTGATCATCGGCGACAAGGAAGTAGAGGAACAGAAAGTAACGGTTCGTCTGCGCGATGGCCAAAACTTGCCAGCTATGACAGTTGTCGACTTTGTCGAGATGATCAGAGTGGAAAGCCAGATACCAGCATCACTGGAATGATCGGCATGGCTTTGTGCAAAAAAACTAATGTATGAGGTGCCAATATTAAAGGTCGAACGAAGGCCGCTCCTAAGGGCGCAGAGTCACGGGTCAGAATAAACAATCAGATAAATAACAAGGAAGTTAGGGTTATTTCTGAAAGCGGAGAGCAGCTTGGTATATTGACCATTGCGGTCGCCCTACGAGCCGCACAGGAAGCAGGGCTTGATCTGGTTGAGGTTTCAGCTAATGCTGAACCACCAGTGTGCCGAATAATGGATTACGGCAAGTATCGCTACGAACAGAGTAAGAAACTTGCTGAAGCCAAAAAGAAGCAGACGGTTATTGAGGTAAAAGAAATTAAGCTTCGACCGAAGACTGAAAAGCATGACCTTGATTTTAAGGTTAAAAATATTCGTAAGTTTATCGAGCAGAAAAATAAAGTAAAAATTACGGTACGTTTCCGCGGCAGAGAGATTGTCTATGCTGAGACACAGGGGAACGATACCTTGAAAAAAATCGCCGACGCCCTGACGGATGTGGCGACCATAGTACAGGAACCAAAAATGGAAGGTCGACAGATGGTCATGTATGTCGGACCCAAATAATGTGAGGGAGATTAGTTATGCCAAAGATGAAAACTAATAGAGGCGCTGCCAAGAGATTCAAAATAAGTGCGTCCGGGAAAATAGTACGCAGCAAGGCCTTCTCGAGTCATATCTTGACCAAGAAGACCACCAAGCGGAAGAGGAATTTGCGCAAGGACGCCTTGGTGGATCCTACCAACGCACCCAATATCAAAAAATTGCTCCCTTATTTATAAGGCAGAGAGTTTTTTGAGGCTGCGCTTTTTCTGCACCCCAAGCTTTTGTTGTGTAAAATGGGATGCGTTGTATCCAGGAAAGAGTGAGATAAGATTACTGATTGAGTATTACCAGCAAGGAGATTACGATGCCTAGAGTTAGCCGCGGTTTTAAGGCGCGTCGCCGTAGAAATAGAATATTGAAAATGGCCAAGGGCTATGTCGGAGCTAGACATCGCTTGATCCGGAGTGCCTCTGAGGCAGTTGATCGCGCATTAAATTACGCATACCGTGACCGCAGACAAAAGAAACGGGATTTTCGTCAGTTGTGGATAGCCCGTATTTCCGCCGCTGCCAAGATGAATGGAATTTCGTACAGTAAGTTGATCGGCGGTATGAAAAAGGCCAAAATTGAACTTGACCGGAAAGTCTTGTCCAATATGGCTATCCTTGATCCCAACGCCTTTACACAAGTCATAAAACTGGCGTCGTAACTTGCCATCTTTGTTTCCCATGGAACAAGAACTCCTCCGCCTAAAAAGCGAGGCGTTGGAAAGTATTGATGCTGTTCAAGCTAGCGATGCCTTGGAGGCCTGCCGTGTAAAGTATTTAGGCCGTAAGGGACTTTTCACAGCGGCTATGCGTAGCTTGAGCCAGGCAGCAGAGGCAGACCGGCCCCGCTTTGGTAAGCTTGCCAATGAGATTAAGCAGCAAGTTGAAGCTGCTTTTTCTGAGAAACTAGCCTCCCTTGGCACAGGTGCGGGCGGTGTTCAAACAAAGAGACACCACAGTCAGGACCTGACATTACCTGGGAGGGCGATACCTTTCGGCAAGGCGCATCCTGTCACCCAGGTTATGACCGATATATGCACGGTATTTGAGCGACTTGGTTTTACCGTGGCAGAAGGTCCGGATATAGAACTCGACTTCTATAACTTTGAAGGACTGAATATCCCACCGCATCATCCTGCCAGGGATATGCATGACACCTTCTACATCAGCAGCAATGTCCTGCTCCGAACCCACACCTCGCCCATGCAGGTACGGACCATGGAGAGGCAAGCACCTCCCTTGAGGATGATTGCTCCGGGGAAGGTTTATCGCTGCGATTCCGATATTACCCATACCCCCATGTTTCACCAGGTTGAAGGATTTCTGGTGGATCGCAATGTCTCATTTGCAGACTTGAAGGGGATTTTGTCGATCTTCATTTCCCAAGTCTTTTCGCCGAAAACGGCAATCCGCTTCCGACCCAGTTTTTTCCCCTTTACCGAACCCAGTGCTGAAGTTGATATCGCCTGCGTGATTTGCGGCGGAACAGGCTGCCGGGTCTGCAAGCAGACAGGCTGGCTTGAGATTCTTGGCGCAGGTCTGATCGACCCTGAGGTTTTTGCCAAGGTGGGCTACGACCCAGATATATACAGTGGCTTTGCCTTTGGCCTGGGAGTAGAGCGCATCGCCATGCTAAAGTATGGCATTACCGATATCCGTCTTTTCTACGAAAACGACATTCGCTTCCTGCGCCAGTTCTAAGCAGCGCTTTTTACTCTTCGTATATCCATGAAATTTACCGTCAACTGGCTCAAACAATACGTTGATTTTGACCTCTCCCCAGGGGAGCTTGCTGATCGGCTAACCATGCTTGGTTTAGAGGTCGATGCGGTTGAGAGGCTCTATCCTGGAATTGACCAGATCAGGGTTGCGCGGGTGCTCTCCGTTGTCAAGCATCCCAATGCCGACAAGCTCTCTCTCTGCGAGGTTATGGTCGGCGAGGAGAAGAAAAGGATTGTATGTGGCGCCACAAATGTCAGGGCCGGAATGCTGGCGCCGGTGGCACTCCCTGGATGCACCATGCCAGCGGGCTTTGTGATCAAGACCTCAAAACTTCGTGGAGAGGTCTCTGAGGGCATGCTCTGCTCGGGGGCAGAACTGGGAATAGCCAATCAAAACTCGGGACTCATGGAGTTGCCCGAGGACTGTCGTTGTGGCGACACCTTGATTGATGCTTTAGGGCTGCAGGATACCATGATTGAGGTTGATATTACCCCTAATCGGGCAGACTGCGCCAGTGTTATCGGTATTTCTCGGGAGGTGGCAGGTTTCACCGGCAATCCGATGAAACTTCCTGTCACTACGGCTGCGCCTCTGTCTACCAGGCATGATTCCTTTGCCGTTGAAGTCCTTGCCCCTGATGCCTGCCCTCGCTACGCAGCGCGGTTGCTGAAAGGTGTTACGGTCGGACCATCCCCCTGGTGGCTGAAGCGTATATTGCTTTCAGTGGGACTGCGTCCGATCAATAATGTTGTTGATATTACTAACTATGTGATGCTTGAATACGGTCAGCCTCTTCATGCTTTTGATTTTGCTGCAATTCATGATCAGAAGATTGTAGTCCGTAAGGCTAGGGACGGAGAAACCATGGCAACTCTCGATGGCATCGAACGCACACTCGATAGCGAGATGCTGTTGATCTGTGATGGCCAGCGCCCGGTGGCCATCGCCGGGGTCATGGGGGGACAGAACTCGGAAGTTTCAGAGCAGACCGCAGACATTCTGCTGGAAAGCGCTTATTTTGACGCAGTTTCTGTCCGGCGTACCAGTCGGGCATTATCGTTGTCCACCGACGCATCCTATCGTTTTGAGCGAGGAGTTGACCCCCAAGGTACCATTAATGCTCTGGATCGGGCGGCTTGCTTGATCGTCGAACTGTGTGGCGCTGAGTTGGACGCTGGAGGGATCGATTGTCATACGACTGTCGTGGGGCAGAAAGAGATCGACTTGCGGACCAGCCGTACTTCATCGCGCCTTGGCATTTCCCTGAGGCAAGAGGAGATCGCCTCGTTGCTTGCCAGGATCGGGATCTCGGCCACAGTCATTGACGCCGACACCTTGCGGGTCGTGTCGCCAAGTTTCAGAGTTGATATTGAACGTGAGATCGATTTGATTGAAGAAATCGCACGGCTGAAGGGATACAATGAGATCCCTGCAACCATGCCCGTGGTGCCGATGAATTACTCAGCCCAGGATCCCAGCAGGGAATTACGGCAGCGGTTAGCCACTGTCATGGCCGGGCTTGGAATCTACGAGGCGGTTAATTATAGCTTCACCTCTGAGAGGCATTGTGATCTCCTGCAACTTGATGCAGATAATCCCCTGCGGCAACAGGTGCGAATCCTGAACCCCTTGGCCGATGACCAAGGGGTAATGCGCACTATGCTGTTGCCAGGACTCCTACAGAATCTCAAGCACAATCTGAATCGTCAAAATAATGATGTAAGTTTGTTTGAGATCGGTAAGATTTTTCTGCCACAGGCCGGGCAAGAACTGCCATGTGAGCCGATGAAGCTCGCAGCTGTATTCTCGGGAAGGCCTGGTGTCGGGGCGCCAGTCCTCCATTATGGAGATCGAGGATTTGACATCTACGACCTGAAGGGTATCGCTGAAACGATTATGGCTCAACTCGGCTTGAGTCGGGCGCAATGTGTTCACCCATCTCATACTCCCATCTATGCTGATGAAATCTTTACTCAGGCCATCGTGGTGGACTTGCAGCATGTCGGATTGTTGGGGAAGCTGACCAAACAGGCGCTCAAATCCTTTGGGATTAAGCAGGATGTATTCTTCCTCGATATTGATCTTGATATCGTTGGTTGCTTGGCTGTTGATCGTCCCAAGTTCAAGCCTCTTTCCAAGTTCCCTTCGGTTTCTTGGGACTTGGCCTGCATCGTCCGTGAGGATGTCGGTGCAGGAGCGATGGCCGATGCAATTGTCGAACACCGTTTCCCTCTTGTCAATCGGGTTGAAGTTTTTGATGTATATAGAGGGAAACCCATTGCTGACGGGAAGAAGAGTGTGGCTTTGTCGATAACTTATCATTCTGACGAGCAGACACTTGACGATTCGACCGTCGGCAAGGTCCATGCGGCAATTATCGATTTTATTTGCCTTCAGTTCGATGGACAACTGCGGGAGATGTAAGATGACCAATGACAACCTCACGCGGAAGCATCTGGCCAACGCTATTCACGATCAGCTCGGCTTTTCTAAGCAGATATCTGCTGAAATTGTCGATGATTTTTTTGAGCAGATAAAAAATGCATTGCTTGCCGAGGAAAATGTAAAGCTGGTTCAATTCGGCTCTTTTAAGTTGAGACGAAAGACTCCACGGGTAGGACGAAATCCGAAGACCGGTGAGACTATTGAGATCACCAGTCGAAGCATGGTTTCTTTTAAGCCGAGCAAGTCATTGCGGGATAGGATTAACAGGAGCATCTGATCACAGAGACAACAGGGGATCAGCGTGGGGCGGAACAGCATTGATACCATCGAAATTCCGAATAAGGTTTATTTCAAAATCGGCGAAGTGTGCCGGTTAACAGGTGTCAAAGCGCACACCTTGCGCTATTGGGAGTCCGAGTTTTCAACCATCAGGCCACAACGTGTTGGTTCTTTGCAGCGATTGTACCGCCGAATTGATGTTGAAAACATCCTGCTTATCAAGAAAATGCTTCACGAAGAGGGGATGACACTTGCTGGAGCTAGAAAGTCCTTGGCGAGAAAACCAAAAGATGATATGAAGGGTGCGTTGCCAGCTTCAGCGGTGAATGTAATCAGTGAAATCAAGAGACAATTGCTGGCAATACAAAAGTTGATAACATAGATTGGGTCGGGATGTAGCGCAGTCTGGTAGCGCACTTGAATGGGGTTCAAGGGGCCGGAGGTTCGAATCCTCTCATCCCGACCAGTAATGACGGGGCTTTCGGAGAAATCCGGATGCCCTTTTTTTATTGCTCTTTCTTGCGGGGTACCAATTTGGCAGTGCTTGAAATGAGGGTGAACTACCGGCTGTCCAACGGCGCTGATTCTCTCTATGCCAGGCACATGCAGGCTGTAGCCCGTGACTGGCTGAACGATGATCGGGATATTTAGAAAATCGGGGCGTGTAAAGAATTTTGTGTAAATGGCTTTTCTTTCAAAAGCTAGGCAGTCTGTCTTCAAACATGATGCTGAACTGATTCAGGGCCGACTTCCATTCCCTGATCGGCATCGTCCATTTCTTTG
>Ga0233425_10001720_pt1 | contig 47013 bp, 40 predicted proteins | sample Watercolumn_Towu_2_FD_181712 | JGI IMG/M metagenome (GOLD analysis project Ga0233425, IMG submission 181712) | Freshwater microbial communities from Lake Towuti, South Sulawesi, Indonesia - Watercolumn_Towuti2014_140_MG | ecosystem: Environmental > Aquatic > Freshwater > Lake | place...
CGACCACAGATCCGAACGACCGGACGGACGTGCCTTGACCGTGGCCTTGCGTTCCCACGGGAGTGGTGCCAGTGGTTGCCCCGCGATCTCGCGTCGCGACAGGGGCAGCAGTCTCAGCATTGCGGTTCGGCCGGCGAGCGACTCGCCGATCTTTTCGATCAGCGACAGATTCTGCGAACCGGTGAGCAGATATTGGCCAGGGCTGCCGCGGCGGGAGTCGATCCTTTCCTTGAGATAGGGAAAGAGGACGGGTGCGTATTGGACTTCGTCAAAGATGACCGGCGGCGGATGGGCATCGAGGAAGGCACGCGGATCGGTGCCGGCCGCCGCCTGAACATCGGGCGGTTCCAGGGAAACATAGGCATGCTGGCGGCCGAACAGCCGCTTGAGCAGCGTGGTCTTGCCGGATTGGCGGGGGCCGGTGACGACGACGGCCGGAAATTCCCGGGCGGCGCGGCGCAGCACGGGTTCCAGAGCGCGGGTGAGGTAACGGGTCATGTCGTGCAATATTGCATTCAGAATGCAACATTACAAGGCGGGTCCGTGAAATGAGGGTGCTGGTGACCGGGGCCGGTGGGTTCATCGGCCGTCACGTCTGCACGCTGCTGTCGAATGCCGGATATCGGGTGCGCGGTGCGGGGCGTGCGTTGCGACCGGGTGTGGGTCTGGCCGAGACGATGGACTGGGTCCGGATGCCGGTGCTCGACGCCACCAGTCATTGGGCCGCGGCACTGCAAGGCATTGACGCCGTGGTGCATCTGGCCGGTCGTGCCCATGTGTTGCGTGACCGGGCCTCCGAGCCGCTTGCCGAATACCGGCGCGTCAATGTCGCCGGCACCGAGGCGCTGGCGCGTCAGGCGGCGCAGCGCGGCGTCCGCCGCATCGTTTTCATGAGCTCGATCAAGGTCAACGGTGAAAGGACCGGGAGGTCCGCGGAGGGTGGTTGGCAGAAGTTCACGGATCGTGACGTGCCGTGCCCGGAAGATGCATACGGTACGAGCAAGTGGGAAGCTGAGAAGGCATTGGCCGGTATGGCCACCGAAACCGGTCTGCAGGTGACCGTGTTGCGGCCGCCACTGGTGTACGGCCCGGGCGTCGGCGCCAATTTTCTGCGGCTCATGCACGCGATCGAACGCGGCTGGCCGTTGCCGTTCGGGGCAGTGGACAATCTTCGCAGCCTGATTTACGTCGAGAATCTGGCGGATGCCGTCCTGCGGTGTCTCCGGGAGTCGGCCAGTGCCGGGCGTACTTATACGATCAGTGACATGGACGTTTCGACACCAGGTCTGATCATCGCAATCGCGAGAGCGATGGGTCGCAAGCCGAAGCTTTTTCGCTGTTCGCCCGTGCTGTTGCGGTCTTGCGGACGGGTAATCGGACAGAGAGACACCATGCAGCGCCTGCTCGATTCGCTCGTGGTCGACAGCAGCGCGTTCCGCCGCGAGCTGCAGTGGACGCCGCGTTACTCCAATGACGAAGGGCTGTCCCGCACGGTCAACTGGTTCCTGCGTGTATCGTGAAGGCGTACCGGCGCCGCAGCTGGCGCAACTCCCTACTCGCTATTTGAACCGCTAGGCCGCCCAGGGATTGATGACGGAAGCGCCGGCGGCTTCGAACGGAAGGGTATCGCGTGTCGCCACCGCCAAGCGGTTGGCCTTGGCAATGGCCGCGATGCACCCATCGGCCATGCCGATCGTGACCCCGGATGCCTGGGTCGTACAGGGTTTCCAGCGGCTGGTTGTCGAGCCACGCCACCACACGCGAATCCGGCGCCACGCGCAGCGGCTCCGAGATCACGTTGGTATCGAGCAGAATCATTCGAGGTTTACCGCACGGGGCAAGGATCTGTCGCGCTGGTTAATCAGGGCGACTTCCTCGTCCGTGAGCCGGGTCCGACGTCCGATGTCGGCAAGAAACGCCCCGAGCCTCATCCGTCCCTGAGGCCTGACGGCTTCCTCGAGGATGGCGCGAACTTCCGCTTCGGTGCTGTGCCCATGCCCGGCAGCGCGTACGCGCAGGGCACGATGGACCTCGTCCGGCAGATTACACACAGTCAGCATGGCCATGATGTCACCTCCTATATCTGAATGCATTGCATGCAAGTGCAAGAAATAACGGAATCCCACATCGCAACTCAATCCCTCATGTCAGCGACAGGGAGATTTCCACCTGGAGTTGGCAATATTGAAGTGCTGCTTCATTCTTAATGCATTGATAATCTAGCGGCTATCGATAGATTATCAATGCAAATTCGCCTAAGATTGGCTTCAGTTTGGCAACAAATCGAAGTTTACCGACATCGTGATGGACATTGCACGACCCAGGGAACGCCAGGCGGTTATTGACTCGCTTGCCCGCGCGCCGGTGGTGGCGATCCTCGGTGCGCGTCAGGTGGGTAAGACAACGCTTGCCAGACAGGTTTCAGCCGAATGGTCTGCGCCGACGGCATGGTTTGATCTTGAAGATGCCGACGATCTCGCCCGCCTTGCGGAACCCAAGCTGGTTCTGGGACCGCTTCCCGGACTGGTGGTCATCGATGAAATCCAGCGCCAGCCGGAGTTTTTCCCCCTGTTGCGCGTACTGGCTGACCGGTCGGGCCTGCCGGCTCGCTTCCTGATCCTGGGGAGTGCCTCGCCCGACCTCCTGCGGCACGGATCCGAGACGCTGGCGGGTCGTGTCGCCAATGTCACGCTCGAAGGATTCGCCGCCGACGAGGTGGGCTTCGAGAAGGCAGATCGCCTTTGGCGCCGGGGCGGGTTCCCGCGGGCTTACCTCGCCGCGGATGAAGAGACGAGTTTTGCCTGGCGGCGCGACTTCATTCGCGGTTTCCTGGAAAGGGACATTCCTCAGCTCGGCATTCGGGTGCCGGCGGTTACCCTGCACCGGTTCTGGCAGATGCTCGCCCACTATCACGGCCAGACGTGGAATGGGGCGGAGCTTGCCCGTGCCTTCGGCGTGGCCGAGAGCACGGTTCGCCGTTACCTCGACATTCTCGCGGGGGCTCTGGTCGTGCGCATTCTGCCCCCGTGGCACGAGAATCTGGGCAAGCGCCAGGTGCGCGCGCCCAAGGTCTATCTCGCCGACACCGGCCTGCTGCACACGCTGCTTGGCATCCGCGAGCAGGCTGATCTCGAAGCGCATCCCAAGGTCGGGGCCTCCTGGGAAGGGTTCGTGTTGAAGGAAGTCGTCCGCAAACTCGATGTGCGCTGGGAGGACTGCTACTTCTGGGCGACCCACGCGGGCGCCGAGCTGGATCTGCTGGTCTTCAAGGACGGACGCCGTCTCGGATTCGAGATCAAGCGTACCACCGCTCCGCGCCTCACTCCTTCGATGCGCTCGGCGATGGACAACCTAAAACTCCACGGGCTGGTCGTGCTTCACGCGGGCGAGCACGTGTTTCCGCTGGCACCGGGGGTCGAGGCGTGGCCATTCGTGCGCTGGTTAACTGACCAGTGAACCGGGTCTTGAACGGGCGCACTGACGGAAAGCCGGTATTGCTCCGGAATCGCCAGTGAGGCGAGCTGGTTCCTGCGTGCATCGTGAATGCGTGGCGGCGGCGAATCTTCAGGTAGCGCCATTGCGGGTACCGGCGGCGAGCCGCATCAGGATGGCAGCGGCTGCCACCGTTGCCAGCCACGCCATCTGCCAGAGACCGTAGGCGGTGAGGGCGATGCACAGGGCGGCGGTGAGCTGGCCGGATGCGAATCCGCGCCATCTAGCCTGCCCGGCGTTGCCGATTTCGAACCCGAGAAGGGTCACCAGCCAGCTGCCGATCAACGCCCCGGCGGCGCCGTACTCGAGCCACAGTTGCAGGGCGCCATTGTGCGGATGCAGGGGGATCGGGTTGCCAACGAACTTCGTGCCGGGTTCGCCGGCGGCGGCAACGACGGTGCATTCCGTGTCGCCCCAGCGCTTGCCGATGGCACGCGCGGTGTCCGGGCCCCAGCCGGTCAGGGGCCGTTCCATGACCCGATCGGCGCTGAAGGACCAGATGCACAGGCGGTATTGCCAACTCGCCGGAATGGGCTGATCGGCCACGATCTGCCAGTTGCCGGCATGAATCATGGACCGGACGATCCACGGATGGGCGACGATGACCAGCGCTGCGGCCAGGGTGATGAACCGAATGCCGGTGCGCCCGAACGCAAGTACGAAGCTCACCGCCACCAGGGAGAAGACCAGGGCCAGCTGCGCGGCTGAACTTTCCGCCAACGCCACCTGTACGGCGACCAGAAGGCCCAAGGCGACGGCCGCCGCGCGGTGGCCGTGGCCGAGTTGCCAGAACCCGGCCAGGACCGGGAACAGGAACAACACGGCGGCCGTGGCCCCGCGGTTGTAGTAGCTTCCCCCCATCACCGCCGCCTTGGCACTCGGCAGCATGCCGAGCAGGGGCCAGCCGGACATTCGATCAACCAGGAATACGATGGTACTGACGGCCAGACCGCAGGCCAGGGCCCGGATCGGCTGTCCGGGATCGGGGAGTTCCACTACAGTACCGAGCAGCGTCAGGATGCAGATGACCAGCGCCAAGATGTCCAGGGACAGGAAGAGACTTTCCCGGGGGGTAATGGAGAACGGGCTCAAGGCCAGCGTCAGAATGATCAGGGCGCCGAAGATGATCGCGATCGATTTGTGTCTGCGGAACCCTGCTGCAAGACGGCTGCGCCTTCGCAGCAGCAGGATGACCGTCAGCACGACCATTGCCGGGGCAATCAGCTTATAGGCCAGCAGCGTGAGTAACGGCAGGCAGAAAACGATGATGGACATCGCCTGAGTCGCGATGGCGGGTGACGAGATGGGCTTTGCGTTGTTTCTGGTGGTCACGACGTTTCTCCTAACCCTGCTACTGACTGGCATGGTGCGCCGTTACGCCATCCGCCGCGCGATCCTCGACGTGCCCAATCATCGTTCCTCGCACAGCGAGCCTGTCCCGCGCGGCGGCGGCGTGGCGATTGTAGCGGCAATCGGCATGGCGCTCGCGGCGATCATGCAGGTCGCGCCGATTCCCGACGGCGTCGCCACCGCCCTCGTGGGCGGCGGCGGTGCCGTGGCACTGATCGGCTGGTTCGACGACCGCTACACCCTGTCCGCAGGACTCCGGGCCGTGGTTCATCTGCTGGCCGCAGCCTGGGCGTTGGTTGCAGTGGTCGGCGTCGATCGGTTCGCGAGGGATCCCGGCGGCTCGCTGTTGGCCATACTGTTCATCGCCTGGCTGACGAACCTCTATAACTTCATGGACGGGGCCGATGGTGTGGCCGGTACGGAAACCATCTGCGCGGGACTCGTCGGTGCCGTACTGCTCGCCTTCCATGGACAGCCCGGACTCGCGCTGCTGTCGTTGGCCACGGCTGCCGCTGCCGCCGGATTCCTGGTCTGGAACTGGCCGCCGGCGCGGATCTTCATGGGCGATGTCGGCAGCTGCTTTCTTGGGTTTTCCTTCGGTGTCCTGGCGCTTGCCGGCGAGAAGGTGGGAGCGGTCCCGCTGCTCATCTGGATTGTCGTCCTCGGCGTGTTTTTCTGGGACGCGAGTTTCACGCTGATTCGTCGGGTGCTGGCCGGCGAGCCGTGGTACGCGGCGCACCGGACGCATGCGTATCAGCGGCTGATCCAGCTTGGCTGGAGTCACCGCCGGGTCGCCCTTGCCGTACTGGCCGGCAATGTGTTGCTCATGCCTTTCGTCTGGGCTGCATCGATATGGGATAATGGAATCGTCCCGATCGTCGCTGGCTCCGCCTTGCTCTGTGGCGCGGCGTGGTGGACGATCCAGAGACATCACCGGAAGAAGGTTGCGAGTCGATAGCGTGCGCAGGATCCGCATCAGCCCCAGAACCGCGGTCGTCATCCATGACCTGATGATGGTGGCGCTGGCCTGGGAGCTCGCCTGGCTGGTGCGCTTCAACCTCTCCTTCGCGCATGTTGAATGGGAGCCGAACCTCGCCAGCCTGGCGCTGGTGCTGATCACCCAGGCGTTTATTCTGTGGCCCATCGGCTTATATCGCGGGCTCTGGCGTTTCGCGAGTCTTCCTGATCTCTGGAACATCGTCCGCGCCGCCGCCACCGGCACCATCCTGTCCATTCTGGTCCTGTTCCTCATTTTGCGTCTGGAGGGGATACCGCGCTCCGTGCTGCTCATGTACCCCCTGTTTCTTGTATTCCTGCTCGGCGGACCGCGCCTCGGCTACCGTTTGTGGAAGGACCGCGCCCTCAACCTGAAGGCCTTGCAGGGTGGCCGCCGAGTCCTCGTGATCGGCGCCGGCAGCGCGGGCGAGGCACTCGTGCGCGACATGCGGCGCGACGGGCTGTATTGCCCGGTTGGATTCATAGACGACCAGAGGCGGCTGTGGCACACACAGATCCATGGTGTGCCGGTACTGGGCGGACTTGATCGACTGGCGGAGATCGCGCGCACGCAGGACGCGGAAATCATCGTTATCGCGGCGCCGTCGGCTTCCAATGCGCAGATGCAGCGCATGGTGGAGGCCTGCGAGCGGACCGGCAAGCCGTTGCGAACCCTGCCGCGCCTTGTGGACGTCATGAACGGCGAGGTGAGCGTGAAGGCGTTGCGCGATGTCTCGATCGATGATCTGCTGGGTCGCGACAAGGTCCGCCTCGACTGGCAGGTGATTCAGGCCGGCGTCACCGGCAAGGTGGTCATGGTCAGTGGCGGCGGGGGATCGATTGGCGCCGAACTGTGCCGTCAGATCGCGCGGCTGGGTCCAAACGCCCTGGTCGTATACGAACGCAACGAATACAACCTTTTTCAGATAGAGATGGAGTTGCGACAGCAATTCCCGAAACTTGGATTGCATGCCATCCTGGGGGATATCGGTGATGAGGTGGCGATCGATCGCGCATTTGCTGCTTTCAATCCGCAGGTCGTCTTCCATGCTGCGGCCTACAAGCATGTCCCCATGTTGCAGTATCAGGCCCGTGAGGCTGTCCGGAACAATGTCATCGGCACGGTGACGCTGTCCCGCTCGGCAATACGCAATGGCTGCGAGCGGTTCGTGCTGATCTCCACCGACAAGGCCGTCAATCCCAGCAGTGTCATGGGTGCAACCAAGAGGCTGGCGGAAATGTGTTGCGAGGCGCTGAACGGGACGGGCGCGACAAGATTCATCACGGTCCGTTTTGGCAATGTGCTCGGCTCGGCCGGCAGCGTCGTACCATTGTTCCAGGAGCAGATCCGCCGGGGTGGCCCGGTGACCGTTACCCATCCGGAAATGACGCGTTACTTCATGACCATCCCTGAGGCGGCGCAACTGATCCTGCAGGCAGCGGGCATAGGTGCGGGTGGTGAGATTTTCGTGCTCGACATGGGTGAACCCGTCCGCATCACCTATCTCGCCGAGCAGTTGATCCGGTTGAGCGGTCGTGTCCCCGGCGACGATATCCGCATCGAATTCACGGGCACACGGCCCGGCGAGCGTCTGCACGAGGAGTTGTTCCACCAGGACGAGCGGCTGGAGCAGACGACCCATCACAAAATCATGCTGGCCCGCCATCGCCGGGCCGAGTGGTCGGTGCTGGAACGGGCGCTGGTCGAAATCAGGGACGGCTGTGAGCGTTTCGACGAGGGTCGGCTGAACGAGATCCTGAACCGCCTCGTCCCCGAGATGTCGCGGCCACCCGAGGATTTCTCCAACGTCATCACCTTGCAGAGAGGAGTGTCATGATGCAGAAAGTCAGAAAGGCGGTGTTCCCCGCCGCCGGCCTCGGTACCCGGTTCCTGCCGGCCACCAAGGCCAATCCCAAGGAGATGCTCCCGATCGTCGACAAGCCGCTCATACAATACGCGGCCGAGGAGGCGGTGGCGGCGGGAATTACGGACCTGATCTTCATCATCGGTCGCACCAAGCGATCGATAGCCGATCACTTCGACAAGGCCTACGAGCTGGAAGCGGAGCTGGAGAAGTACAACAAGAGCGCGATGCTTGAGATTGTGCGCAAGATCCTTCCGCCCGAGGTGAATTGTATTTATATCCGTCAGGCCGATCCGCTGGGACTTGGGCATGCAGTGCTTTGCGCGCGTGCCGCAGTCGGTCCGGAACCGTTCGCGGTGTTGCTGGCGGACGACCTGATCGATGGCACGCGCGGCGGTTGTCTGAAGCAGATGGTGGACGTCTATGAGGAACGCGGCGGCAGCGTGATCGCCGTGGAGCCGGTACCACGCGAGGAGACCGGCCGCTACGGTATCGTCAAGACCAGCAAGGCGAGCGAGCGCGTCGGTCGCATCGAGACCATCGTCGAGAAGCCGGGACCGGAAAAGGCACCGTCGAATCTCGCGGTGGTGGGCCGTTACATTCTCACGCCGTCGATATTCGACATGCTGGTCAGCATCGGCAAGGGTTCGGGTGGTGAAATCCAGTTGACCGACGGCATCGCGAAGCTGCTCGATCGGGAATATGTTTATTCCTACGAATTCGATGGGCGTCGTTATGACTGCGGCTCGAAGATCGGTTATCTGGAAGCGACGGTGGAGTACGCGTTGAAGCATCCGGAACTCCGGGATGACTTCGCTGCATTCCTCGCGAAACTCGACCGCGGTACTCGAACGGAAGCGAAAGTCGGGTGAGAGTCGCAAGAAAGTCCTTGCATGCCGAATTCGGATGCGCTATATATTTCAGCGAGCGGTGCATGGAAGTTGTGTGCCGTGATGAGTGATTCAAGCCAAGGAGTACAAGGACATGTTGAGGCGAAACCCGCAAGCGGTTCAGTTGGCTGTACCCCGTTGTAGACCCAACCGACGTCTGGTCTCGCGCTTTCTGGCGCTGGCATTGACGTGTTTTGCGATCGGCGCCGAGGCAGAAGCAGAAGCGGCGACGCTCGGTTTTTTCGATTTCGATTCCGCGTCCGGCGAGTTCACAACCGTAGCGGACACCTTGGCTGCGCATGTCGGTTCCACCGTGCTGTCCGACAGCGATGGAACATTGACATCCGTAACGGGTGTGTCCGGATTTGCGGCCAGCGCGCGCGACTGGGATGACGGCAACGCCTTCCTGTTTACGCTCACCGCCGATCCTGGATACCACATGGTCGTGGACGGATACTCGTTCAGCGAGCGCGCGTCCGCTACCGGGCCGACCAGCTGGCGTCTGCTGCTCAATGGGTTGGAGGTCGCGATCGGTTCGACACATCCGGCATTCACTGCAATGTCCGGTGTATTGCCGGAGTTCGGACCAGCGAGCACTGTTCAGGTATTCCTGACTGCGGACGGTGCGGTCAGTACTTCGGGAACCTGGCGGATCGACAATCTTGTACTGAACGGCACGGTAGCACCGGTTCCGTTGCCACCCGCGCTGCCATTGCTCGTTCTCGGAGTTGCGTCACTCCTGGTGTCGGCGGGGACACGCGGTCATCGGAAGGCTGGCGCAGCGGTCGCGTAGGGTTGTTGTGAGCGGAGTTGTCCGATCACGGATTCGATCGGGCTTGGGCCTTCGAGTCGTGCGGGAATGCACGGCGTAGAAGGGCGCGCGGCATGCCTTATATGGAAATGGGTGCTATGTCGTACGCAGCGACGGACAAGGTTCGGCTCACGGATGAGCCGGACCACCCCCAAAATCGTTGGCGATACGCGGTGGACGAATTGGCTCCCGGGGAGGGACTCGAACCCCCGACCCAGCGGTTAACAGCCGCTTGCTCTACCGGCTGAGCTACCCGGGAATGGGACGCGTATGGTACTGACCGACCTTGGGGTGGTCAACGTCGATTAAGGCGGTGTCCAACCCGGCGCACCGGTTCTCGGTTACTTGGTTCCCAGCGCCTTTTCCATGCGCGTCATCGCGTCTGCGAGGACCTTCATCCCGGTCGCAAACGAGATGCGCATGCATCCGGGTGCGCCGAACGCCGATCCGGGGACCATGGCGCAACCGGTTTGGTCCAGGAACCACTCCGCCAGCTGAATGTCGTTATCGACACCGTCGAGACGATCAATGACCCCCTGCATGTTGGGGAAGGTGTAGAAAGTCCCTTGTGCCGGTATCGCTTCGACGCCGTACATCTTGTTCAGCCGTTCGTAAACGTAGTCATGCCGTTCCTTGAAGACCCTGCACTGATCGCGCACGAATCCCTGATCGCCCTCCAGCGCGACCTGGGCGGCGGCTTGCGCGATTGATGTCGGATTCGATGTGCTCTGCGACTGAATCTTGTTCATGGCCGCGATGAGCCCCTTGGGTCCCGCGGCGTAGCCGATGCGCCATCCGGTCATCGAATAGGCCTTGGAGACGCCGTTGAGCACCACCGTACGGTCCTTAAGTCCCGGACAGACATTGACGATGTTCCTGAAGGTGCCATCCCAGAGGATATGCTCGTAGATGTCGTCGGACGCGATCGTGATCTCGGGGTGCTCAAGGAGGATTGCACCCAGTCGCTCAAGCTCGGCGGGTGTGTAATTGACGCCGGTTGGATTGGACGGGCTGTTGACGACCACCAGACGTGTTTTCGGAGTGATCGCCGCTTGCAGCTTCTTCGGTGAGATCTTGAACTGATCGCGGATATCGGTCTTGATGAAGGCCGGTTGGGCACCGGCCAGCATGGCCATGTCCGGATATGAGACCCAGTATGGTGCCGGAATGATGACCTCGTCGCCGTCGTTGAGCAGTGCCTGGAACAGGTTGTAGATGCTGTGCTTGCAACCGCAGGAGACTAGCACCTCGGCCGGTGTATAGCGCAACCCGTTCTCGCGCTCGAACTTGTCGACGATGGCCTTCTTGAGGCCCGGAGTTCCGTCCACGGCCGTGTATTTCGTGAATCCATCCTTGAGCGCCTTGACCGCTGCATCCTTGATGAAGTCCGGAGTGTCGAAGTCCGGCTCGCCGGCGGCCAGGCTCAGAATATCCTTGCCCGCAGCCTTTAGTTCGGCGGCACGAGCGGTCACACTCAGCGTGGGCGAGGGCTTGATGCTTTGTGCCCGGTGGGAAACCTTGATGTCCAAAACGCACCTCGTCTGTGGGAACGGTAAAAAGCGGGCGTAATATACTTGAAGTTCACATCCCGCTGAACCCTCCCAGTTGCTCGTGGATCATTTTGCACTCAAGGCCCCGTTCCAGCCGGCGGGAGGACAGCCCGAGGCGATCATGCAGTTGTTGCATGGGATCTCGTCCGGGCTTTCGCATCAGGTCCTGATTGGTGTCACCGGTAGCGGCAAGACGTACACGGTCGCCAATGTCATTGCGGCAATTCGGAGGCCCACACTGGTCCTGGCGCCGAACAAGACACTCGCCGCTCAGCTGTACGGAGAATTCCGCGAGTTCTTCCCCGACAATGCGGTGGAGTACTTCGTCTCCTATTACGACTACTATCAGCCGGAGGCGTATGTTCCGGCAACGGACACCTACATCGAGAAAGATGCCTCGATCAACGAGCACATCGAACAGATGCGGCTTTCGGCCACCAAGGCGCTGCTCGAACGGCGGGATTGCATCATCGTGGCCACGGTATCGGCAATCTATGGCCTCGGTGACCCGAATGCGTATCACAAGATGGTCATGCACCTGGTTCGGGGCGAAAGTGCGAATCAGCGTGATCTCCTGCGCCGCTTGGCCGAACTGCAGTATCAGCGTAATGACGTCGAGCTGCATCGCGGCACCTACCGGGTGCGTGGCGAGGTCATCGACATCTTTCCGGCGGAATCCGACCGCGACGCCGTGCGGGTGGAACTGTTCGACGATGAGATCGAATCGCTCGCGTATTTCGACCCGCTCACCGGATCGATCCTGCAGCGGGTGCCGCGGCTTACGGTTTATCCCAAGACCCACTACGTCACTGAACGTCATACGTTGCTTGATGCGGTCGAACAGATCAAGACGGAACTGCGCGACCGCCTCGATGCGCTCCGTGGAGCAGGCAAGCTGGTCGAGGCGCAGCGGCTCGACCAGCGGACCCGGTTCGATATCGAGATGATCCTCGAGGTCGGCTACTGCTCCGGGATCGAAAACTATTCGCGCTTTCTGTCGGGCCGCAAGGCCGGCGAACCGCCGCCGACACTGATCGATTACCTGCCCGGGGACGCGCTGCTCGTCATCGACGAGAGTCACGTCACCGTGCCGCAACTGGGTGGCATGTATCGCGGCGATCGGGCGCGAAAAGAGACTCTGGTCGAATACGGATTCCGGTTGCCGTCTGCCCTCGACAATCGGCCGCTGAAATTCGAGGAATTCGAGCGCTTGGCACCGCAAACGGTGTACGTATCGGCGACCCCGGGGCCTTATGAACTCGACCGTGCGGGCCAGCGGGTCGAACTGGTGGTCCGGCCGACGGGGTTGGTCGATCCGCAAGTCGAGGTGCGACCGGCATCCACGCAGATCGACGACCTGTTCTCCGAGATCGGTCGGCGCGTCGAGCACGACGAGCGGGTGCTGGTGACGACGCTGACCAAGCGCATGGCCGAGGACTTGACCGAGTTCCTCGCCGAGCATGGTGTGCGCGTTCGCTATCTGCATTCCGATGTCGAGACGGTTGAGCGGGTAGAGATCATTCGCGACCTGCGGCTGGGGCAGTTCGACGTGCTCGTCGGGATCAATCTGTTGCGCGAGGGACTCGATCTGCCGGAGGTTTCCCTGGTTGCCATCCTCGATGCCGACAAGGAAGGGTTTCTGCGTTCGGAGCGTTCACTCATCCAGACGGTCGGAAGGGCGGCTAGGAATCTCAACGGGATGGCGATCCTGTATGCGGACAGGACGACCGACTCGATGGCCAGGGCGTTGGCCGAGATGCAGAGGCGGCGCGAGGTGCAGCTCGAATTCAATCGCCGTCACGGCATTACGCCGCGGGGGATCGAGAAATCCGTGGCCGACATCATGGAGGGCGCGCGTATCAGGGAATCGCGCGGCGCGATCCGTCGCGGTGCGCCTGGACGAGTCGCCGAGGCTGCCGGTCGTTACGACCGCGAGTCGTCGCAGGACGTGAGTCGGCAACTGCGGCTCATGGAGGAACAGATGTTTCAATGCGCGCGCGACCTCGAGTTCGAGGAGGCCGCCCGCCTGCGCGACGCGATCGCCGATCTAAAGCGATCGGTCATGGGACTCGCCGCTGCGGGCGATACCCGACCCGCCGCCGGCTGATTCGGGTCTGGTCGGGTCTAGTGCATGTGCATCTGCGGGCGCGGCACATTGACCCGCTGGATGGATTGCATTGAGCGCATCAGGTTCTGTATGGTCTGCAGCTTCATCCGTCGCGGCGGCGAAGGCGGGCTGTGCTCATCGGGAACCTCGGTGCCGTAACCGGGCTGATCGATCGTGACACTGCCAAAGCTGTTCGCGACCTCGATGGCGGTTGGCCTGGATTCGCCCTCCGGTTCCATGAGGATGATGGTGGCCGCTGTGGCCGATGCTTCGCCGACGACGTGGGTGCCGCGAATACCGATTGTCGCCACCGCCGTCCGGACCTGCATCGACGAAGGCTTGCGTTTTGCGACCAGTCCCGTGATGAAACGGAATGTCCCCTTGACGATGCGGCTTTCAAAGAAGCCGTCCTCCTTGTCACCCCTGTGGGCGAACTTTTCCACCACCATCTCGGCATTGGCGGCAAGATGAAAGCGCGTCTGATCGGCGAACACCAGAAGGACTCTCGAACTGTCGCCCGTGCGGATGGAATCACCCTCGAACAGGGTTGAGTCGACCTCCAATACGCGCGCCGGCCCCCCGCTTGCGGATACTGCCTCGGCCTTGCCTTCGATTTCTTCGACCTTGGCAGCGGGTTCGGTGGCGCGGGCCGACTGCACGTCGATGAGCAGGGAAGTGCACAACGCCAGCAGCAGAAACGAAAAAGACCGGTGAACGTGTCGGAGTCGGCGGATGATTTCCATAACCTGACCTCAGCGGGATACTTTATAAAATATATAACAAAATCAGCTCATGGCTTGTCCGTCACGCGTTGGGAATGGAATGGATTCCCCATTTCAATGTGCCGGCGCGGGCACAGACTGGCTTGCACGCGTTGTTTTGGGTATCCTTCGTCGCCTGAATCGACAGGCGCGTAGCTCAGCTGGTTAGAGCACCACCTTGACATGGTGGGGGTCGTTGGTTCGAGTCCAATCGCGCCTACCATTCACTTCCTTGCATCGCCCGCGCGGTGCGGAACCATCGAGTCGATGTCGAGATACTTGACCGGATGGCCGTTCGTGGAGGCCACCGAGGAGCACGCGCCGTGTCCGTTACCGTTATCCTGCCTGACGGCAGTCAACGCCAGTTCGATCACCCCGTTACCGTTCACGATGTCGCAGTGGCAATAGGCCCCGGCTTGGCGCGTGCCGCCTTGGCGGGCCGGGTCGATGATCGCCTGGTTGATACATCGTTCGTAATCGACCGCGACGTCAAGCTGGCAATTGTGACCGGCAAGGACTTGCAGGGTCTCGAGGTCCTGCGACACAGCTGTGCCCACCTCCTGGCGCAGGCCGTCAAGTCGCTGTACCCCGACGCCCAGGTGACGATCGGTCCGGTCGTCGAAGACGGGTTCTATTACGACTTCTGTTATCAACGTCCATTTACCCCCGAAGATCTCGATGCTATCGAGGTCCGGATGAAGGATCTGGCGGCCAAGGATTTCCCCGTGGGCCGATCTGTCATGCCACGCGACGAGGCGGTGAAGTTTTTCGACGGGATGGGTGAGCACTATAAGGCCGAGATCATCGGTTCCATACCTTCTGGCGAGGATATCTCTCTGTACCGGCAGGGAGAGTTCATCGATCTGTGCCGTGGCCCGCATGTGCCGAGCACCGGCAAGCTCCAGGCCTTCAAGCTGATGAAGATTGCCGGCGCCTATTGGCGTGGCGATCCGCGCAACGAGATGTTGCAGCGGATCTACGGGACTTGCTGGGCCGACGACAAGTCCCTGAAGGCTTATCTGCACCGTCTGGAAGAGGCGGAGAAGCGTGATCACCGGCGTCTCGGGCGCAGCCTTAACCTGTTTCACATGCAGGAGGAGGCACCCGGGATGGTCTTCTGGCATCCGAAAGGCTGGACCCTGTACCAGTGCATCGAGCAGTACATGCGCGAGGTGTTCCGCGCGCACGGGTACCAGGAAATTCGGACACCGCAGGTGGTCGATCGCAGCCTGTGGGAACGCTCCGGCCACTGGGAGAAGTTCCGCGAGGAAATGTTCACCACGGCTTCGGAAACGCGGGAGTACGCGGTCAAGCCAATGAACTGCCCCTGTCACATCCAGGTTTTCAACCAGGGTATCAAGAGCTATCGGGACCTGCCGCTGCGGCTGGCCGAGTTCGGGTCCTGCCATCGCAACGAACCCTCCGGCGCCTTGCACGGGATGATGCGGGTTCGCAGCTTCACCCAGGACGACGCCCACATCTTCTGCATGGAAGATCAGATCCAGGGTGAGGTCTCATCGTTTATCGACCTGCTGCTCAAGGTCTACGCGGATTTCGGTTTTACCGATATTCTCGTCAAATTGTCGACGCGGCCCGAGAAGCGAGTCGGCGCCGACGAGACCTGGGATCGTGCGGAGCAGGCGCTGGAAGTGGCCTTGAACAGCAAGGGCTTCGACTGGCAGCTGGCCCCGGGCGAAGGGGCCTTCTACGGGCCCAAGATCGAGTTCTCCCTGAAGGACTGCCTGGGCCGGGTATGGCAGTGCGGGACCATCCAATTGGACTTTTCGATGCCGGCCCGCCTCGGCGCGGAGTACGTGGCCGAAGACAACACCAGATGCACGCCGGTCATGCTGCACCGGGCGATCCTCGGGTCCATGGAAAGATTCATCGCCATCCTCATCGAGCATCATGCTGGCGCCTTCCCGTCGTGGCTGGCGCCGGTACAGGCCGTGTCCATCAATATCACCGACCGGCAGGCCGGTTATGCGGCGCAGGTTGCCGAAGCCCTGAAGAATCAAGGTTTCCGCGCGGCGGCGGACTTGAGAAACGAGAAGATCGGCCTTAAAATCCGCGAGCTTACTTTGCAGCGGGTCCCGTACATGCTGGTAACCGGTGAACGGGAGGTTGAAAATCACACCGTGGCTGTTCGCACGCGCAGCGGGGAAGACCTCGGGGCGATGAGCCTCGAAGGGTTCGCCGAACGTCTGGCAGCAGAAATCAAGAACCGAGGCCGGGTGCAATAGATGAAGGGGTTGGCTTATCACTGAGAAAAAGAATCGCGTCAACGGGGCAATCATCGCACGTCAAGTGCGGTTGATCGGTGCCGAAGGGGAAAACATGGGCGTCGTGCCCATTGATCAGGCGCAACGGATCGCCGACGAGAGCCAGCTGGATTTGGTGGAGATCGTCCCGAATGCGGACCCGCCGGTTTGCCGGGTGATGGATTTCGGCAAGTTTCTTTTCGAATTGAACAAGAAACGGCATGCGGCCAAACGCAAGCAGAAGCAGATTCAGATCAAGGAGATCAAGTTTCGTCCCGGTACCGAAGAGGGGGACTATCAGGTCAAGCTCCGCAACATGACCCGCTTCCTGAACGACGGCGACAAGGTCAAGGTCACGCTGCGGTTCCGTGGACGGGAGCTGGTCCATCAGGAACTGGGCGCGAAGATGTTGAAGCGGGTCGAGGAAGATTTGTCGGAATTGGCGACGGTGGAGCAGTATCCGAGGCTCGAGGGTAAGCAGATGGTCATGTTGGTCGCACCGCGCCGGGCCAGCTGAGGCCGCAACCGGGTTTTATTGTGTGGAGTAACGAGGGTTATGCCGAAAATAAAGAGCAATAGTGGTGCCGCGAAGCGTTTCAAGGTCACTGGATCGGGCAAGGTCAAGCGCCATCAGTCGCACAAGCGACACATCCTGACCAAGAAAAGTGCCAAGCGTAAGCGGTTGCTGCGGCCAACTGCGGTATTGAACCATTCGGATGTCGGGTCGGTGCAGCGCATGCTGCCTTACTCGTTCTGAAGATTCCCAACTTGATGCGGATTTGCGGGTAGATAAGAAATGGCAAGAGTGAAGAGAGGCGTCACGGCGCGTGCGCGCCACAAGAAGATCCTTGAACAGAGCAAGGGCTATCGGGGGTTCCGGCGCAACGTCGTCCGGGTCGCGAAGCAGGCGGTCACGCGCGCCGGGCAGTATGCCTATCGCGACCGCAAGGTGCGCAAGCGCGAGTTTCGTGCGCTCTGGATCCAGCGTATCAACGCCGCTGCCAGATTGTTCGGGCTGTCCTACAGCAGGATGATTGCGGGGTTGGGGAAGGCGGCCATCGAAATCGACCGCAAGATGTTGGCCGAACTTGCCGTTTCCGATCGGGTTGCGTTCGGAAAACTCGCGGAAATGGCCAAAACGGCGCTGGCTACTTGATTGCAAGCGGGACTCCGCCCCGCATTCGATTGATTCAGTCAAGCAGGGGAAAGGCGAGTTCCTTTCCCCTCTTTATTTTAGCCTCATGGACCCTGTCGCCGAGATCGTTGCCGAAGCTGAACTTGCCATCGGTGCGGCTACCGATCTGTCCGCGCTGGATGAGGTGCGCGTCCGGTTTCTTGGGAAGAAAGGACGACTCACCGAACAACTGAAATCGCTGGGCGGGCTGCCGCCGGGCGAACGACCGCGATTTGGCAAGCTCATCAACGATGCCAAGGAGGTGATCACGGCGTCACTCGCGGTCCGCCATGAGGCGCTTGAAGCATCGGCCACGGCCAGGCGCCTTGCCGACGAGCGAATCGACGTGACGCTCCCCGGTCGCGGGGAGGATGCGGGGTCGTTGCACCCCGTGACCATGACCATGAACCGCATAGCAGCGTATTTCGGCAATCTTGGTTTCGAGGTCGCCGAGGGGCCGGAGATCGAAGACGATCACCACAATTTCACCGCCCTGAACATCCCGCCGCAACACCCGGCGCGGGCCATGCACGACACCTTCTATTTTGACGCGCATTTGCTGTTGCGGACTCATACCTCGCCGGTGCAGATCCGGGTGATGGAGTCCCGGTCACCGCCACTGCGTGTCATTGCGCCGGGGCGTGTCTACCGTTGCGACTACGATCAGACCCACTCGCCGATGTTTCATCAGGTCGAGGGCTTGCTCGTTGATGAACAGGTCAGCTTCGCCGATTTGAAAGGACTGTTGTCGGCGTTCTTGCGGAGTTTTTTCGAAATGGAACAGCTGGAAATGCGATTCCGCCCCTCCTATTTCCCGTTCACGGAACCGTCGGCCGAGGTCGACATTCGGCTACCCACCGAACACGGCATTTCCGGCTGGCTGGAGGTGCTGGGTTGCGGGATGGTTCACCCCAACGTATTCGCGGGGGTCGGCATCGACAGCGAGCGCTATACCGGCCTCGCTTTCGGCCTCGGAGTGGAGCGCCTGGCGATGTTGCGATACGGGGTCAGAGACTTGCGCCTGTTCTTCGAGAACGATCTCCGCTTCTTGAGGCAGTTCGGCTAGATCCGGGTCGGACGGGCTGAGCGACCGGCGATGAAATTCAGCGCGCAATGGGTTCAAGAATGGGTCACGCCACCGGTGGCGACCGAAACGCTGCTCGAACGGCTGACCTTGTCGGGACTCGAGGTCGATTCGGTGGCGCCGGTGGCGAAGGATTTCCGGGGTGTTCTGGCTGGCGAGGTCCTGACCGTCGAGCCGCACCCGGATGCCGCGCGTCTGCGGGTCTGCCGGGTCAACGTCGGCACCAGTGAGCCTCTACGGATCGTTACCGGGGCGGACAATGTTGAGGCAGGCATGCGCGTGCCCGTCGCCATCGTTGGTGCGGTCCTGCCCGGTGGCAATGCGATTGCAAAGACGTCATTGCGTGGCGTGGAGTCGTCCGGCATGTTGTGCTCCGCCGTCGAACTGGGTCTGGCCGATTCCGCGGACGGGATTTTGCAGTTGCCGGCAGATGCCCCAATCGGATCCGACATCAGGTCCCTGTTGCAGCTCGATGACGTGGTCGTGGAACTCAATGTCACCCCCAACCGGGGCGACTGCCTCAGTATCCGGGGGCTAGCCAGGGAAATCGCCGCCGAACACGACTGTCCGTGGCGCGATATTCCCGTCCCACCCGTGCCGGCAGCTACCGACAATCGGTTCGCAATCAATCTGATCGCACCGGAGCGATGCCCGCGGTATGTCGGCCGGGTCATACGGGCCATCAACCCATCAGCCTCCACGCCTGATTGGATGCAGGAGCGACTGCGCCGTTCCGGGGTGCGCAGCATCAACGCCGTCGTCGATGTCACCAACTTCGTGATGCTGGAAATCGGGCAACCGATGCACGCCTTCGACCTCGCGCAGCTTGCCGGCGGTATCACCGTCCGCCTGGCGATGCCGGGAGAAAGCATTGAGCTGCTCGATGGGCAGAGGATCGAAATCCTGCCGGGGACGCTGTTGATAGCCGATCAGCGCCGGCCGGTGGCTCTGGCCGGGATCATGGGCGGGCAGGAAACGGCGGTAGGACCCGCCACCGTCGATATCTTTCTCGAAAGTGCGTATTTCACGCCGGAAGCAATGGCCGGGCAGGCTCGACGCTACCGGCTGCAGACGGATTCGTCGCACCGGTTCGAGCGCGGCGTCGATCCGACGCTGCAGACGGTTGCCATCGAAAGGGCGACGACGCTGCTCATGGAAATTTGTGGCGGCAGGTGCGGCCCGACGACCGAGCTGTGCGACGCTCGATTTCTGCCCCCGGTTCGCGAATTGACGTTGCGCCGACGGCGGCTCGAACGGGTGCTGGGTTACGCGGCGGCTGATCTCCGGGTTGAAGGAATACTGGCCAGGTTGGGGATGGGCGTAACGGTCCATGAGCAGGGCTGGACGGTCACTCCACCCAGCCACCGGCAAGATATACGCATCGAGGTGGATTTGATCGAAGAGGTTGCCCGGATCTATGGATACGAGAACGTTCCACTCTCGATGCCGCGCGGCGGTTTCAGACCACCCGATGTCGCGGAGGCGGGGATTCCGAGCGGCGCGCGCTTGCGATCGCTGCTCGCGCAGAGGGGTTACTGCGAGGCAATCACCTACAGTTTTATCGACGCCGCGCTCGATGATCGGCTGGCCGGGGTCGGAACGGAGCCCGTCGCACTGATGAATCCCATCGCGGCGGATATGGCTGTCATGCGACGGAGCCTGTGGCCGGGGCTCATCAAGGCTGCAATTTTCAACCAGAGCCGGCAGAGCGACCGCGTCCGGCTCTTTGAGATCGGCAGATCCTATGCCAAGGTCCATGGAAAACTGACCCAAATCAACCGGGTAGCGGGGATAGCGACGGGGAATGCCCTACCGGAACAGTGGGGCGCGCCGGAACGGGTGGTCGATTTCTTCGACGTGAAGAAGGATGTCGAGAATCTTCTCGGCGGGTGTCGCGCGGAGGTGGAGTTTCACGCGCACGAGTTCCCGGGCCTGCATCCATGGCAGGCCGCCAGTATCGTCGCAAACGGCGTCATGGTTGGGCAAATTGGTTCTTTACATATTGATTTGATTAGACAATATGACCTGAGTGGTCAGGCGGTCGTATTCGAGATGGATTATGATTTTCTGACGCGAGGGCGGGTGAACCAGTACCGTCCACTGTCGAAATTCCCCTCCGTGCGGCGCGATATCAGCCTCACGATCCACAGGGAAATTACGCTCGCGGAAGTTCTCGGATGTGTGCGGTCGACCGCTCCTGATGTGCTGAGGGACTTGCAGTGTTTTGACGTGTATCAGGGGGAAGGTATTGATTCAGGGAAAAAAAGTATTGCTTTGGGCTTGATCTTTCAGGAATCTTCTAGCACTCTTATAGATGAGGATGTCGAGGCGATGGTCGCCGGCATCGTAAGGCGGCTGTCCGAAAAGCTGGGCGCCGCGCTGAGGGAATAAGAAATGGCGCTGACCAAGGCCGAAATGGCGGAACGGCTTTTCGATGAACTGGGCCTCAACAAGCGTGAGGCGAAAGAGCTGGTCGAATTGTTTTTCGAGGATGTTCGCGCCGCATTGGAAAATGGGGAGCAGGTGAAGCTTTCGGGCTTTGGAAACTTCGACCTGCGTAACAAGAATGAGCGGCCCGGACGTAATCCGAAAACGGGGGAAGAAATTCCAATAACGGCCCGACGGGTGGTGACGTTCAGGCCCGGACAGAAACTGAAAGCGAGAGTGGAAGCGTATGCTGGAAGCGTCGAACAATAACGAACTGCCCGCAATACCTGGCAAACGATATTTCACCATCGGCGAGGTGAGCGAGCTTTGCGCGGTCAAGCCGCATGTGCTGAGGTATTGGGAGCAGGAGTTCCCGCAGCTCAAGCCCATCAAGCGGCGTGGTAACCGACGGTATTATCAGCGGCAGGACGTCATCCTGATCCGTCAGATTCGCAGCCTCCTGTACGATCATGGGTTTACCATCGGTGGCGCCCGGCAGCGGCTGTCCGGCGACGAGGTCAAGGCCGATACCAACGTCAGCCAGCAGATTATCAAGCAGTTGCGTGTCGAGCTTGAGGAAATACTCAATATCCTCAAGCGGTAGCATCCATGGCGGTGGTCTTCGGCATGGCCGAAGACCACCATCTCTTCGGTGGTCATCCCTCTCGTTCTCGTGTATTTTTCCGGTTCATTCGGGGCGTAGCGCAGCCTGGTAGCGCACCACCTTGGGGTGGTGGTGGTCGGAGGTTCAAATCCTCTCGCCCCGACCAATTTTCCTGGGTTCCAGACAAGCCGTGATTTCATAGGAGTCCGCCTTGAGGGCAGCTTTTTTGTGGGTGATCCGGGGACTCGTGTTGATCGTGCCGGTGTTCATGGCCGCATGCAGCAGTGACGCGGAAACCCTGTTCAAGCGCCACGATTACGCAGAGGCCATGGTTCAGTGGCACAAGCGTGCCGAGGGAGGCGACGCCGTCGCCCAAAACTATCTGGGCATCCACTATCAGCTCGGCTTGGGTGTGCCTCAGGATTTGAAGGAAGCGTTCAATTGGTACCAGAAGGCGGCCGACAACGGCAATGCCGATGCCCAACGCAACCTCGGAACGATGTACTACGACGGGCACGGAGTTCCACAGGACGATGGTTGGGCCTATGCCTGGTACTACGTCTCCGCCAAGAACGGCAACACCAAGGCGAAGGAGGCGATGCTCGCCATGGGCAACGAGATCACCCCGAACAAGACCCGCATCATGGAGGGCAAGGTCCGGGCCTATCTTGCCGACAAGCCCGGCGCTTTCAAGGATGCCGGCAGCGGTTCTTCTGAGTACGAGCGAGTGATTGAGGAACCGGTGGACGGCAACGAATCCGTCACACCCTAGAGGGGTCGAAAACAATCATGTGCGGAATAGTGGGAGCAGTGGCGCAACGCGATGTGGCGCCTATCCTTCTGGAAGGACTGAAACGACTCGAGTACCGCGGTTACGATTCGGCGGGCCTGGTAACGCTGACCGCGACCGGTAATCTCGATCGGCGGCGGGTGCTGGGCAAGGTTTCCGAACTCGATCGATTGCTGCGTCAGGAGCCGGTCACCGGGACCATGGGGATAGCCCATACCCGCTGGGCTACGCACGGCGAGCCTTCCACGCGCAATGCCCATCCCCATATCTGCCGCAACCGCGTCGCCCTGGTTCACAACGGGATCATCGAGAATCACCACGAACTGCGGGTGGCGCAGAAGGCGGCCGGCTATGAGTTCACCTCGGAGACCGACACCGAGGTTATCGTCCATCAGGTTTTCGATTACCTGGAACAGGGCAAGGACCTGCTCGCCGCGGTGATGGCTACGCGGGGCGACATGCGCGGCGCTTATGCCATCGGGGTGATCAGCACGACCGAGCCGGGGCGGCTGATAGCGGCGCGCCACGGCAGCCCGCTGGTCATCGGTATCGGCATCGGCGAGCATTTCATCGCCTCCGACGTATTCGCGCTGCTGCCGGTGACTCAACGCTTCATATTCCTCGATGACGGCGACGTCGCCGACATCCGCCGCGATGTCATCTCCATCTACGACGTCAATGGCAATCCGGTCACCCGGACCGAGTCCGTCTCGCAATTGTCGGTCGATGCGGTGGAGAAATCCGGTTACCGGCATTTCATGCTCAAGGAAATCTTCACCCAGCCGCGCGCCGTGGCCGAGACCCTGGACGGCCGTATCGCCAACGGCCGGGTGCTCGACGAGGCCTTCGGTCTCAAGGCAGCGTCGATCCTGGATCGCGTGCAGGCCGTGCAGATCGTGGCCTGTGGCACCAGCTTTCACGCTGGCGCCGTGGCCCGCTACTGGTTCGAGGCACTGGCGGGTGTTGTCTGCAACGTCGAAGTGGCGAGCGAATTCCGCTACCGGCGGCCGGTCGTACGCCCGGATACCCTGTTCGTGACCATTTCGCAGTCGGGCGAAACCGCCGACACACTCGCGGCGCTGCGGGAGGCCCGGCGCTGGGGTTACGCCCATACCCTCGCCATCTGCAATGTTCCCGAGAGTTCGCTGACCCGCGAATCGGAACTGGTGTTCCTGACCCGCGCCGGCCCGGAAATCGGGGTGGCCTCGACCAAGGCCTTCACGACTCAGCTTGCCGCCCTGATGCTGCTGGTCATCGCCATCGGCCGGCGCCACGGGCTGGCACCGGAACGCGAGCGCGAACTGGTCGCCCAGCTCGAAACCCTGCCCGGGAGAATCAACACGGCCCTTGAGCTCAACGACCACATCGAGCGTCTGGCGGAACAGTTCGCCAACAAGCACCACGCCCTCTACCTCGGACGCGGCACGATGTACCCGGTGGCCATGGAGGGCGCCCTGAAGCTCAAGGAGATCTCGTACATCCATGCCGAGGCCTACCCGGCCGGCGAACTCAAACACGGGCCGCTGGCACTCGTTGACGAAGACATGCCGGTGATCACCGTCGCGCCGAACAACGAGTTGCTCGAGAAGCTCAAGTCGAACCTCGAGGAGGTGCGGGCGCGGGGCGGCAGGCTCTATGTTTTCGCCGACTCACTGGCAGCCATGGAGAGTTCGGCGAGCGTACAGGTGCTGAAGGTGGCGCCGGTCGAAGACCCAATCGCCCCAATCATCTACACCGTGCCGATGCAGCTATTCGCGTACCACGTCGCGGTGCTGAAGGGCGCCGACGTCGATCAGCCCCGCAATCTGGCCAAGTCGGTGACGGTCGAGTGACAAGTGAAGGGATGCATGGACTCTAACGACCTCCAGGGCGGCGGGCAGCGCGTGCTGGTGGTCGACGACGACCCCGACATGCTCGGTCTGCTGTCGGTGTGGCTCAAGGCCGCGGGGATGGACGTCAGCACCGCGCAGGGCGGCGCCGACGCCTTGGCGAGGATCGAGACCGTCCGCCCCCACTGCGTGCTGACCGATCTCTACATGGAAGGCATGGACGGGATGATGCTGCTGACCGAGATTCACCGCCACGACCCACTCATGCCGGTCATCATGCTGAGCGGCCACGCTGGGGTACCCGAGGCGGTGAAAGCCATGCATCTCGGCATCTCGGCGTTCCTCGTCAAACCCGTTGAGAAGGAAGTCTTGCTTCAGCAGGTCACCAGGGCGATGCGCCTGTCGTCCGATGGTCGCGCCGGCGGCAGGTTCGGCGAGGGCATCGTGTACCGGAGCACGCGCATGGCGGAACTCCTCGATCAGGCCGAACTGGTCGCCGACAGCGACGTGACGGTGTTCATCACCGGCCAGACCGGAACCGGCAAGGAGGTGCTGGCCATGGCCATCCACAAGGCCAGTCCGCGTCGCGACAAACCGTTCATCGGCGTCAACTGCGGTGCCATCCCGGAGCAGTTGCTCGAATCGGAACTCTTCGGCCATGAGAAGGGTGCGTTTACCGGTGCTGCCATCCGGCACGAGGGCTTGTTTCAGGCGGCCAACGGCGGAACCCTGTTTCTCGACGAAATCGGCGACATGCCGCTCGGCCTGCAGGTCAAGCTGCTGCGCGTGCTCCAGGATTTCGAGGTGCGGCCGGTCGGTTCCGTGCGCAGCGTCCCGGTCAACGTCCGGATCATTTCGGCGACGCACCAGGACCTCGACCAGGCCGTCAAGCGCGGTGACTTCCGCGAGGATCTCTACTACCGGTTGAACGTCGTGCCCCTGCACATGCCAAACCTCGCCGAACGCCGCGAGGACATACCGGCACTGCTTGATTTCTTCCTCGACAAGCTGGCGCAGCGTCGCGGTGCGAAGAAGAAGCGCTTCGCCCCCGAAGCGCTGGAATACCTGCTCGCGGCACCGTGGCCCGGCAATGTCCGGCAGATGCAGAATGCGGTGGAACTCTGTGCGACCCTGATCAAGACCGACATCATCCCGCTGACCATGGCGCAGAAGGCGTTGCGCGACGAGACCACCGGCATCCAGACGCTCAAGGAGGCGCGCGACGCCTTCGAGCGGAACTACCTGATCAGCGTCCTGCGCATCACCAGCGGCCGGGTCGCCGAAGCGGCGCGCATCGCCGGCCGCAACCGCACGGAATTCTACAAGCTGCTGGCCCAGCATCATCTGGATGCGGGTGAATTTCGCAAAAGTGGCAGTGCCGGCATCGACGATCCGGCGGATGGTCCCGAGGTCGCCACGGGCACGGACGGCGAAGCCTAGGCGCGGCCGCCATGACGAAGGTTGTCGTCCACGCCGATCCCGATCTGGCTGAACTGATACCCGGGTATCTTGCCAACCGGGCGCGGGACGTCGATGCTCTGCGCGCAGCACTCGGGCGGGGCGATCTGGAGGCGGCGCGCATCATCGGTCATAGCATGAAAGGTTCCGGTGGCGGCTACGGCTTCGACGGCATCACCGAAATCGGGGCGGCGATTGAACAGGGTGCCAAGGACAGCGATGTTCAGGCGGTGATCGACGCGGTATCGGCGCTTGCTGACTATCTGCAAGGGGTCGAGGTCGTTTACGACTGATGAACAATGGTCCGGCGGTGAGGTCGGAGGCATGATTCCATCGCGCCATACCGCAGTTCTGTACGCAGTTACCGCCGGGTTGGGCCTTGCCTTCTCCGTCGTCCTGCTCCTCTATGCCTGGCAGAGTGCGCTCGATGACGAGCAGCGCGAATTTGCCTTCGAGGCCGTGGCCCTGGAGAGTGCCGCCACCCGCAACGTGCTGGCCGCCGAAGATACCGTCCACACACTGGCCTCGTTCATCGAGACCACGGCATATCCTACGCAGCGGGATTTCGATCAGTTTGCAGCCACGGTGCTGGGTTGGCATGGTTACATCGAAGCGGCTGTTTTCCATATCCGCGAGCTTGGCCCCGAGACGGAACGCTATCCGGTGCAGCGGCAATATGGACGTACAGTTCCACCCGGAGATTTCGACCTGCTGACCGATCCTCAGGTGCGCGACACCGTGCGCGCGGCCATCGACCTGGGCACCTCGGTTCCATCGCCGGTATTGACCAGCGGGCCGTTTGCGGGACGCTACCTGCTCGTGGAACCGGTGCACCGCGCCCATCTCGACGGCGGCAGACCGGCTCCAGACAGCATCTTCGGCATGATCGTGGTGGCGATCGACCCGGCATTGATACTGGGCGCACCGGCGCTGGCCGACAAGACCACGGTGACCCTCGCTTCCGAGTCTGAAGGCGTGCTTGGACGCCGTATCCTGTACGAGAAACGGGGCCTGTCGGATCCGGGCGGGTCGATCGCGCAGCTGCAGGAAGACAGCTCCATATCCCTGTCGGCTTATTCGATTCGCCTGCAGGTTGACCGCCCGGTGCACTGGGCGGACATCGACCACGGCCTGATTTACACGTCGCTCGTACTCGGTACCGGCATTACCCTGCTCATGGTGACTCTGGCGGCGGCGCGTGAGACCCAGGCCCGACACCTGCGCGAGCGCAACGTCGTCATCGAGCGGCAGGTGCAGGAGCAGACCCGCGAACTGGCCGTCGCCCGCGACCAGGCCCTGGCGGCCTCGCGCGTCAAATCCGAGTTCCTGGCCAGCATGAGCCACGAAATCCGCACGCCGCTCAATGCGATCATCGGCATGTCGGAATTGCTCGGCGAAACGCCGCTCAACGACGAGCAGGGCAAGTACGTGGGCATCTTCCGCAAGGCAGGCGAGGCCCTGTTGAGCCTGGTCAACGACATCCTCGACCTGTCCAAGATCGAGGCCGGACAACTGACCCTGGAGGCGATCGATTTCGATCTGCGCGAGCTGATCGAGCACGCAGTTGATCTTTACGCCCTCAAGACCGACGAGAAGGGTATTGAACTGGTTGCCCACATCGCGCCGGAAGTGCCGCAGCGGCTGCGCGGCGATCCGACCCGCCTGCGCCAGGTCGTGCTGAACCTGATCGGCAATGCCATCAAGTTTACCGAGGACGGGGAAATCGCCGTTCACGTCACGGCGAATGCCGCGCCGCAGACCCTGCGTTTCTCGGTCCGGGATACCGGTATCGGCATCCCGGCCGGCAAGCTCGATGCGATCTTCGAGAGTTTCACCCAGGTCGATTCCTCGACGACCCGAAAGTACGGCGGCACCGGGCTCGGCCTGACCATTTCGCGCAAGCTCGTCGAGATGATGGGCGGACGGATCTGGGTGGAGAGTCGCGAGGGTCACGGCTCCACGTTCCAGTTCACCATCGCTTTCGCCCCGGCTGCCGACGTGGCGCCGTCTACCGAGGTGGCACCCATGAACCTGAGTGGTCTGCGGGTTCTTGTCATCGACGACAACGCGACCAACCGGTTGATCCTGCGCGAAACCCTTGCCAGCCGGGGCGTTGATGTGAGTGAAGCGGACGGCGGCGCGGCCGGCCTGGCGGCGTACCGCGCCGCGCACGCCGCCGGAGCCGATTTCCGCCTGGTTATCTGCGACGGCCGCATGCCCGACGTGGACGGATTCGCGGTCATCGACGAGATCCGCCGGATCGGTGGCGATACGCGCTCGGTCATGATGCTGACCTCATCGAGCCTCAATGCCGATCTGGTCCGGGCACGGGAACTGGGCGTCGGCGGCTACCTGGTCAAGCCGGTCAAGACCGCCGACCTCCTGCGGATGATGGCGCAGACCCTGTCGCAATCCGTCGCCACGCCGGTTGAGGCAGCCGATCCCGATGTATCGCCGCCTGCCGTCCAGGGCGCCGCGTTGCAGCGCCGCCGCATCCTGCTGGTCGAGGATACGCCGGACAACCGCCTGCTGATCGCGGCCTACCTCAAGCGCGAACCCTACGATCTGGACGAGGCGGAGAACGGCCAAGTGGCCGTCGCCATGTTCGGCGAGCGTACCTATGACCTGGTGCTGATGGACATGCAGATGCCGGTGATGGATGGTTATACGGCGACCCGGGCCATGCGCGAGTTTGAGGAAAAGACCGGTCGCCGACCGACCCCGATCATCGCCCTCACCGCCCATGCCATCCGTGAGGACATGGACAAGAGCCTCGCCGCCGGTTGCACCGACCACCTGACCAAACCGATCAAGAAGGCAACCCTGATCGAGGCATTGAGGCGCTATCTGGGCGCGTGATCGATGTGCAAGTCGTTCCGATGTGTAAGCAATTCTTTACACTCCGAGCCGCAGCCCGGGTTCAATGAAAATACGCTGTCTAATCAAATTGATACAATCGTCGCCTGTGATGTTCTTCGCGATTTGTGACCGCAATCAGGACCATGGACCGTCGGAATTCTTTACAGAGATGACCGGGGGCCGTTTTGTACTGACGACGTAACATGCTGTAATGAAATGATTATTCGAACATGGCACGAAGTGTGTAGCAGAATCTTGCAGTGACCCAACCGGGCCGATAACTTGTCCTCGAGGAGTTCAACCGTGAATACGACGAAGGCTTTCCGTAACCTCTGTGCCGGCCTGCTGTGTCTGGCAGCTCTGCCCGCAAGCGCCAACCTGCTTACGTTGGATACCCCGATCCAGTCGTTTGGCATTCCTCTTTCGGGAATGGATACCCACACCTTTACCGGAAAATTGATATTGGACGATGGCTGGGAGGTTACTGGTTACAGCTTTGCTCTATTCGGGCTGGGCAATTCACCGTCGACGTTTGATTATGAAACAGCCATCGACACGGCTACAAGTGGGGGCGGTACCTATACCGGTTCCTTCTTCGATGTTTTCGTCGATGGCGACTTACCTGACGTTCCTGGCAGCTACAGCTCGACTTTCTATGTTCACGCATATAATGCCGCCGATGACGATTTCGATGACTTATTCGCGAACTTCACGGTCAGCGTCCCGGAGCCGACCACGTTGGCGCTGCTGGGCGCAGGTCTCTTGGGCATGGGTTTGACCCGTCGCAAGTCCAAGTCCTGAACGAGCCGCACTCTTTAAACTAGCCAGTTTTTCTCTCCGTAGCCCCCGAACCCCGCCCACGGCGGGGTTCTCTTTTTTGTCGTTGCCGGACGACGGTTATTGGCCTGATCTGGCATCCCTCAACTTTCGCAACCCGGTTGTCATCAAGCACCGTTACCATCCTCGCGTTCGGTTTGTAAACGCAACTTGTTGATCTTCTTGGCAAAGTAGATTCATTCGGGCGGTTTTGCGCCGTTGGCGCCAAGGAATTTCCACCCCTGGCACAGGGGTTGCTGATACCCCTTCAGGAAACATCAAAAAATACCCAACGACCGACCCGAGAGAGAAAAAACCATGTTCAGAATCTTCCGCCATTACATACCCAAGACGCTGCTGATGCTGGGCCTTGCCGAGGCCCTGATCCTGATGGTGTCCGTCTATATCGGGGCCATCCTGCGGCTGTCCGAAGCGGAGCCGCACGTAGGCTCGGTCGTGGGCGGCGACCTGTTCGCCAAAGCGGGCATTTTCACGCTGGTCATGTTCGCGGTAATGATGGCGATGGGTCTCTACCAGCGCGATTCGCGCGATGAACCCCGGACCGTATTGATGCGCCTGGGGCTGAGTTTTGGCATCGGTCTCCTGATGATGAGCATCGTCCATGCGCTGGATCCGGCCCTGGTCGTCGGTAACAGCGCCTTCGCGGTCGCGTTGCTGGCCTCGTTCGTGGGTATCGCCTCGTGCCGTTTCCTGTGTATCTCGCGGACCGACAGCCGGCTGTCGCGGCGCGTCCTGGTCCTGGGTGTCGGCGAAAAGGCCCAGCAGATCGCCCAGCTCCGCCGCCGTACCGATCAGCACGGCGTCACGGTGGTGGGATTCGTCGATCTTGGCGTCGACGCGCGGCAGGTCGACGTGCGCAACATCTTCTCGATCCGCAGCACGCTCCACGAGCTGGTGGAGCGCCACGAGATCGACGAGATCGTCGTTGCCCTCGACGACCGCCGGAACAAGCTGCCGGTCGACGACATCCTGCATTGCAAGATGCAGGGGATCGAGGTGATCGACGCACCGGTGTTTTTCGAGCGCCAGCTCGGCAAGATCCGTCTCGATACCTTCCAGCCGGGCAACGTGATCTTCTCCGACGGGTTCACCCAAGCCGTCCTCAAGACTGGCAGCAAATCGCTTTTCGATGTCGCCGCCAGCCTGGGTCTCCTGCTTGCCGCCGCGCCGGTCATGCTGCTGACGGTCCTTGCGATCCTGCTTGAATCGCGCGGGCAGGGCCCCGTGCTCTATCGCCAGGAACGCGTCGGCGCCTTTGGTCGCTTCTTCAACGTCTACAAGTTCCGCAGCATGCGGGTCGATGCCGAGAAGAATGGCGCCGTCTGGGCGCGCCAGAACGACGATCGCGTCACTCTGGTCGGCCGGTTCATCCGCAAGACGCGCATCGATGAATTGCCGCAGCTCTTCAACGTGCTCAAGGGCGACATGAGCTTCGTTGGCCCCCGTCCGGAGCGCCCGCAGTTCGTCTCCGAACTCGGCAAGGCCTTCCCCTATTACAACCTGCGCCATAACGTGAAGCCGGGCATCACCGGCTGGGCGCAGATCTGCTATCCGTACGGTGCCTCGGTGGACGACTCCCGCGAGAAGCTCCAGTACGACCTCTATTACCTGAAAAACTACAGCCTGTTCCTGGACCTTACCATCCTGCTGCAGACCGCACAGGTCATCCTCTGGGGCAAGGGCTCACGGTAACCCGCAATCTCCATCCCTCCCGGGGCGGCAGGCCACCGGGAGGGAATTTCTGTTTCGACGCCGGTCGTTGACCCGCAGGGAAAGCTGGAGTAGAGGATAGTCACGATGGACATCGCAACGGTGTCGAATGCAACCGGCGCGCTGTTTTTTGCGTTGCTGGGGCTGCTGATCCTGCCGGGCTGGCGCGGGCAACTCCTGAACTCGCTGCTGCTGGCGAGTTGCGTCCTGTCTGTAGCGCTGTTCGCATCACTCGCCTACTACTATCAATCCGAGCAGGCGCTCGTATCCCTTGCCAGCCTCCGCCTAGTCGAGGCATTGCGCGACGGCGCCTGGTGCAGTTTTCTGCTGGCCCTGTTGCGCGCGGGACGGATGCCCGCTGCCGGAGCGGCGGTCGTGTTATTCCTGCCGCTACTCGCCTTCGTGGGAATTCGGTTCGTCGGGGCTGGTGGTGACCTGCAGGCATCGTCTGGTACCGAGAGCACGTTCTTCCTCTGCCTGGCCATTGCCGGCCTGGTGCTCATCGAGCAGCTGTACCGCAACACCCGCGCCGGCCATCGGTGGGCAATCAAGTTTCTGTGTCTCGGTGTGGGCGGGATTTTCGCCTATGACTTTTACATGTATGCCGATGCGCTGTTGCTCAACCGGATCGATGCCGATTTGTGGCACGCCCGGGCGGCCATCAATGCCTGTGCCGTGCCGCTGGTCGCGATTGCCGCCGCGCGTAATCGGCAGTGGAAACTCGAACTCTTCGTGTCACGCCAGATTGTGTTTCATGGCGCGGCACTCGCGGCCGCTGGCGCCTATCTCACCCTCATGGCCGCGACCGGCTACTACATACGGGCGTACGGCGGAACCTGGGGCGGGGCGTTGCAGGTTGTATTCCTTTTTGGCGCGGTGCTGGTCCTGCTCCTGCTCCTGTTTTCGACGCAGGTGCGGGCCCAGATCAAGGTCTTTCTCGGCAAGCACTTCTTCGTCAACAAGTACGAATACCGGGAAGAGTGGCTCAAGTTCACCAACACACTGTCACAGGATGCCGGCGACATCCACGCGATTCGTGAGCGAGTCATCGAGGCGATTGCGGAGATTATCCATAGCCGCGGCGGCCTGCTCTGGTTGCGTGACGAACGCGGCGGGTATCGGCCGGTCAGCGGCTGGAACCTCAAACTGCCGGCAGCGGCCGAGGAGCCGGGTGATTCCCCGCTGGCCGTGCTGTTGCGGCACAAGGGCTGGGTCGTCAATCTGGACGAGTACCGGCGCGATCCCGGCCACTACGACGACATCCTGCTGCCGGGGTGGCTGGATGGCATCGGCCAGGCATGGCTGATCGTCCCCCTCCTGCTCGGCAACGATCTGCTTGGGTTCCTGGTACTGACCCGGCCGCAGGTCGTGCTGAGCTTCAACTGGGAGGACAGCGATCTGTTGAAGACGGTTGGACGGCAGACGGCCATCCATCTTGCGCTGCTGGAGACCACGGACGCCCTGTCGCAGGCCCGGCAGTTCGAGGCATTCAATCGGCTTTCGGCGTTCGTCGTTCACGACCTCAAGAACGTCGTCGCGCAACTTTCCCTGATCGGCGACAACGCCTCCCGGCATCAGGACAACCCGGAATTCGTGGCCGATGCGTTCCAGACCGTCGGTGCCGCGGTGGCGCGCATGAACCGGATGCTCGCCAATCTGCGGCAGGGCCACGTCGAGGACGCCGGCCTTACGAGGGTAGACCTTGCCGGCGTCGCAAGCGAGGTGATTGCCCGCCGATCCAAAGGCAAGCCGGTGCCGGTAATCACGCGAGGCGACGGTGAATTGTTCGTCTGGGCAAACCGGGATAAGCTTTCGTCGGTGATCGAACATCTCGTACAGAACGCGCAGGAAGCGACGTCTGCCGACGGACGGATCGAATTGCGTCTGAAGCGCGAGGCCGACAGCGTGGTTCTCGACATTGAAGACACCGGATGTGGCATGGATACCGAGTTCATCCGCACCCGTCTGTTCCGTCCCTTCGATACCACCAAGGGCAACGCCGGCATGGGCATCGGTGTTTTCGAAAGCCGGGAGATAGTGCGCGGTCTGGGCGGGGAAGTCAGTGTCGACAGCACGCCCGGTCGGGGCACGACCTTCCGTGTGCGCCTGCCGCCGGCCGCAGTTGACCAGTTCGCCGCACCCTGAACCATGCCCGATACGACCGCCAAGGACGACCTGACCGATCGCCGCAAACTCCTCATCGTCGAGGACGATCCGGGGTTACAGAAGCAGCTCAAGTGGAGTTTTTCCGCGTATGACGTGGTTCTCGCCAGCGATCGACCCTCGGCGTTGCGCGAACTGGAGGCGCACCGGCCCGCGGTCGTGACGCTCGATCTCGGTCTGCCACCCGATCCGGCCAATGCCAGCGAAGGGCTTGTTGCCATCCGCGACATCCTGAACCTGGCGCCCCTGACGAAGATCATCGTGGTGACCGGAAACGACGAACGCGAAAACGCCGTCAAGGCGGTGGGCATGGGCGCCTACGATTTCTACCAGAAGCCCATAGATCCCACGGTGCTGGGTCTTATCGTCGATCGGGCGTTCCGGCTCCATGACCTGGAAACCGAGAATCGCCGTCTGGCAGAGGCCAACCGTTCGCCGCTGCAGGGGATAATCGCGTCCAGCCCGGCGATGCTGCAGGTCCTGAAGACGATCGAGAAGGTGGCGCCGACCAGTGCCACGGTGCTGCTGCTCGGCGAGAGCGGGACCGGTAAGGAACTGCTGGCTCGGGCCCTGCATGATCTTAGCCCCAGGAAGGATCGCCGGTTCGTCGCCATCAACTGCGCCGCCATTCCGGAAACCCTGCTGGAGAGCGAACTTTTCGGTTACGAGAAGGGCGCGTTCACCGGGGCTGCGAAACAGACGCTGGGCAAGATCGAGATCGCCAACGGGGGAACACTGTTCCTCGACGAGATTGGCGATCTGCCCCCGGCGCTGCAGAGCAAACTGCTGCGCTTCCTCCAGGAGCGGGTCATCGAGCGTCTTGGCGGTCGGACCGAAATACCGGTTGACGTCAGAATCATCTGCGCGACCCATCGGGATCTGCAGGAACAGATCAAGCAGGGCCAGTTCCGGGAGGACCTGTTCTACCGGGTCAGCGAGATCGCGGTTGCGATCCCGCCGTTGCGTGACCGCGGCCAGGACGCCGTACTACTCGCTCGTGCACTGTTGCAGAAATATGCCCGCGTGCATGACAAGAATCTCAGGGATTTCACCCCCGACGCCATCCGCGCGATAGAACTTTATTCCTGGCCCGGGAATGCGCGAGAGATCGAGAACAAGGTCAAGCGTGCCGTCATCATGGCCGAAGGGCAGAGGCTTTCAGAGCAGGACCTCGACCTGGATAAGGTCGCGGATTCAGCGACCACCTTGCCCCTGCGAACGGTGCGCGAGCGCGCCGAGAAGGATGCGATCCAGAAGGCTATTAATCGGTGTGGAGGAAAGATGTCGAGGGTTGCGGAGCTCTTGGAGATTAGCCGACCGACCTTATACGACTTGATTGATCGCTACGGATTGAGCCCGAAGGACTAACGGACGCGGGACTGTTGAAGAATGGCGCCCGTTAATTCGAAGCCTGATTTGTTATGGCCTGCAACGATCGTGACGTTGGTTTTGTTCTCGTTTCTCTATTGGCCATCAATTTCGTCAATCGGTGCGATGTGGTCCGATTGGGTCAACGAGAATTACACGCATGGATTCCTGATATTTGGTATTAGTCTGTACCTCGTATGGCAGTCGCGCCACCAATTGCGACAAACCCCGATATGCCCGTCTTGGGCTGGTGTGTTGCTCGCATTGATATTGACCATCTTCTGGTTATTCGCATACCTGACCAGCATTCAGATGGTACATCAGTTAGCTGTTTTGGGAGTCTTCGGTGCCGTATTGCTGGCGTTGTTCGGGAAGTGGCGATTCCGACCTCTGATATTTCCAGTGGGATTCTTGGTCTTTGCGCTGCCTGTATGGGAACCACTGACGCCGATCCTGCAGCAGACAACGGCGTTGGTATCCTATCGCGCCTTGAATATCGTGGGTATTCCGGCGCTGCTTGAAGGCAGCTATATCCATATTCCCGCGGGTGTGTTCCATGTAGAACAGAGTTGCAGTGGCGCAAGATACTTCAATGCGTCTCTGGCTCTCGGATTTCTCTATGCCTATCTGTATTTCGGCAGTTGGGCCAAAAGGGCAGTTTGTGTTGTCGTGTCAGCAATTATTCCGATTATGGCGAACTGGCTTCGGGTGACTATCGTGGTTCTGGCTGGAGAGTTGACAGCCATGCAGCATCCGCTTGTGCATTCCCATATCACGTTCGGCTGGATACTGTTCGGGAGTCTGATACTACCCGCGTGCTGGTTCGGTGCAAGATTCTCCGACATTGGTCGCCGAGATGTGCAGACGAAGGCTGCAACGGAAGATGAACCAGGTATTGAACGACGTTTCGGGATCGTCACTGCAGCAACGATTGCAGCGATGACCGTTGGCCCATCGTATGCCCAATGGATTTACCACACCGCTACCGGCCCAACGAGCGCCAGGCCATTGACGCTGCCGGATGGATTGGGAGAGTGGGTTACGGTAACGTCGGTTGGAACAAGCTGGAAGCCAGCATTTGACGGGGTGAGCAGAGAAGCGCAAGCGACCTACGAACGAGGAGGGAAATACATCCACCTGTATGTTGCCGATTACGACAATCCGCAAAGCCAAGGCCACGAATTGGTGGCGCAAATGAACAGTATTGCCAACAAGTCCCGCTGGCGGATTGTCGACAGCAGTCGTCGAAAATGGGATGGAGTTTCGGGAGTCAAGATGACGGTTGGTGAATCCGAGATTGCATCAGGTATTGGCGATCGACTACTGGTGTGGTACTGGTACCGGATTGCTGGCCGCTTCACCTCGGACCCCTACGTCGCGAAACTGCTCGAGGCATGGGCCTTGATCGCCGGGTGGAAGGTATCGTCACTGATTGCGGTGGCAACCACTGCGCGCGAGGATGATCTTGAATCGTCGCGGTCGTTACTCGCTGATTTTGTACAGGATTTCTCTTATTTGTCGCACGGTGAGGCAACTGCTTTACGATAACATTAGGGTTTCCACGTCGAACATTGTAAGTTCATAAACTTCAATAAGTTACGTATAATACATAAAGTACATCGCTCCAGGGGCAGCCTGAGAGGGCTGAGTGATGCTTGGATTTTCCAATTCTGGCTGTGTGCTGCGGACGGAGGGAACAACTGTGAACTCGCGATTTAGTACGTCAGGTAAGCCAATTCAGGTGCTGGTAATACTTCTGGGATCCCTGCTGGTGGGATGTGTGCGTAGCAGCAGTCCGCCCGTACCAACGGCAGCGGAGCCGGCGACGGATACCAACTACGAGTACACCATCGGACCAGGCGACAAGTTGAACGTTTTTGTCTGGCGCAACCCGGATGTCTCAGTAACGGACATTCCGGTCCGGCCGGACGGTCGGATTTCTTCACCCTTGGTGGAAGAGATGGTGGCTGCCGGAAAATCCCCATCGCAGCTGGCTCGCGATATTGAGAAACGTCTGGCCGATTATATTAAGGAGCCATTCGTTACCGTTACGGTCGTCGATTTCGTCGGTGCCGCATCCGAGCAGGTGCGGGTGGTAGGCGAGGCGACCACGCCGCAGGCCATACCCTACCGAAGCAGCATGACACTCCTTGATGTGATGATTGCCGTGGGCGGGTTGACGGAATTCGCCGCGGGCAACAAGGGAAGCATTGTCCGCAGCAGTGCAGGCAAGCAACAGCAAATCGCAGTCCGCATCGAGGACTTAATTAAGGACGGCGACATCAGCGCAAATGTACCGATGTATCCCGGCGACATCGTTATCATTCCCGAATCGCCATTTTGACTAACGTCGCCGGACTCGCCATACGATTCAAGCTCGCCAAGGATATAGCGCATGCGTGACACCATAGAGCAACTTCAGTCGTACGTGTGGATGATCCTGCATCACCGCTGGATTGCGCTGGGAGCGGCTGTTGTCTTGTGTGTCACGGGCTGGATTATCCTGGAGTTCTGGCCGAATCAGTATGAAGTCAGTACAAAGGTATATCTGGATACGCAAAGTGTCCTCAAGCCTTTGCTCGCAGGGTTGGCCGTCGACAACACGGTGCGCGAGCAATCCGCGCTTGTGATGCGGCGAACTCTGGTATCCAGACCGAACCTGGAACAGGTCGTGCGCGACGCCGATTTGGACCATTCCGTGACCTCCCAGGAAAAGCTGGAAAGGTTGATTGCGGATTTGGCCAAGGACATCAAGATAACGTCAGTAGATATCCCGGGCATCCGCAGTCCGAAACAGGAAAGCAACATCTATCTCATCTCGTACCGACATGCCAATCCCAAGGCTGCCCACAAGGTCGTGGATTCTCTCCTGAATATCTTCGTTGAGCGGGTATTGGGGACGGGACGAAAGGACGCTGCCGAAGCGCAGGAATTCCTGGAGACTCAGATCAAAGAATACGCGAAGAAGCTGGAAATCGCGGAAGATAAGGTCAAGCAGTTCAAACTGGACAACTCGGGATTGATGCCAAAGGAAGGGCAAAATTACTTCCTGCAACTTCAGCAACTGCAGTCGAAAATCGACGAGACAAGGTTGTCGTTACGAGAAGCACAAAATCGTAGCGTGGAGTTGAAACGCCAGATTCAGGCCGTGGTGGACTCCGTGCGAGGTGCCAGCAACGAAGCAGTTCCGCTTGCACCCAGCCCGCTCGATGTGCGAATTCAGAACATGGAAACGAAGCTCGATGAGCTACTCTTGCAGTACACCGAGCAACACCCGGATGTGGCATCGACTCGGCGCACCCTGGAAGAACTCAGGGCCGAGAAGTTGCGGGAGAAGACGGAACCAAAATCTGCTGACGTCAGCAAGACGGATCTGATCAATACCAAGGCCTATCAGGACTTGAAGGTGCTGGATGGCCAGACGGAGGGTGAAATCGCGGCGCTGCAGGCACGGGTAGCCGAATATGAGAAGAAACTCGCGGAGCTCAAGCCGCTGGTTGATACGATTCCAAAAGTCGAGGCCGAGCTAACCAAACTCGATCGCGACTACAACATCATCAAGAAGACCTACGAGGAGCTTGTCCAGCGTCGGGAATCGGCGCGTATTTCGCAGGGGGCACAGGAAACCGCCGACGAGTCCCAGTTTCGGATAATTGAACCCCCGCGCGTTCCTCTGGTGCCGATTAGCCCGGATAGACTGCTGTTGTCGACGATAATTCTCGTGACCGGGATCGTGGCAGGTGCGGGCGTTGGTTGGTTTGTGGCTCAGGTCACCCCGACGTTCTATTCACGCAATCAGGTGGCTTCGACCGTGGATCTGCCGGTGCTGGGAAGTGTGCTGATGTCCTGGACGCCAGCCGAAATCGCGAAGCGTCGCATCGGGCTGGTGATGTATGGTGTTGGGTTCTGTGTGCTTATCTCTGCGTACGTGATGGTCATGATTCATAACAACGTTGATTTGACACCAGTACTTGATGCGATTCGCGATATGAGGAATCACGTCGCATGAGCATTATCGAACGGGCATTGGATCGGCTGGATCGTCTGGAGGATGCCAGCAAAGCGCCCGTGTCGTCAGCCGGTGTAGATTCCAGAATTCCGAGCGAATCCGGCCGGCAGGTTCAGGTCAGTGAGGATGCAGAACGTCGATCGCGTGCAAGTACAGATCATGCGCATGTCGAGACGTCGAAACCGGCCGCGAAGTCGTCAAGGACCGTCAACCTGAATCTGGCTGGACTCAGCAAGGCTGGAATATTGGTTCCGAGTTCATTGAACAAGCGACTGATCGAAGAATATCGGCGCATCAAGAGACCGATATTGGTAAAGGCCTTCCCCGAGGCTGGAACGGCAGCGGTTCGTAATCTCGTTGTCGTAACGAGTTCAGTTGCTGGTGAGGGGAAATCCTATACCAGTCTTAACCTGGCCATGAGTGTGGCTACGGAGGTGGACCGTACCGTACTTGTGATCGATGCTGATGTCGTAAAGCAGTCGCTGACCGCCAGATTGGAGCTGAGTGGCAGCGTTGGATTGACCGATTATCTTGCCAGTGAAGGATCTGATCTCGCCGAGTTCCTCGTGCGGACAAATGTCGCAAACCTCGTGGTGTTACCGGCTGGTCGACACAATCAGAAGGTAACGGAGTTGTGGGCCAGTGATCGGATGCGCAGCCTGATGGCGGAGCTATCCAGTCGCTATGCGGATCGTTTGGTCATCTTCGATTCCCCGCCGCTCCTTCAGGACTCGTCGTCCGCGGTACTCGCTAGTATGGCGGGTCAGGTCGTGGTGGTTATCGAAGCGGAAAAGACACCGCAGCATGTCGTCAAGGAAGCGTTGACCAGTATTGACGATCTTTCCAAGGTCGGGCTATTGCTCAACAAGAGCAATCAACGGATCGGAGACGGCTCGCGGTACGGATATGGATATTACTGAGCGAGGTGCAAGGCTGGCGAGTTCCCTTCACGTACTTGTCGTCGGGGCGATACTGGCTGTCGATCCCGGGACTGCAATAGGTGGAGAATGGAATCTCGTGCCGAGTATCACTGTTCAGGAAACCTACACGGACAACGTAAGGCTCGCTGTTCCCGGTAGCGGTGAGGGTGAGTTTGTCACGGATTTGAGTCCGGGCATATCGCTTCGCGGTCGCTCAGCCCGTATCAGGAACTTCGCCGCGGATTATCAACTGCAAAAGCTCCTCTATGCAGGAGATGCCGGGCTGAACAACACCAATCATCTCGCCAGCCTGGAGGCAACGGGGGAACTTTTCAGGCAGCACTTGTTTGTCGATGTATCGTCCCGTTACCGACCCCAGAATGTGTCCAGCTTTGGCGGCAACGCGATAGACAACATTTCGGTCACGACCGATCGGGTCGATACCCTGACCTATCGGGTAAGCCCCTACTGGTCACAAAGGTTCACCAACATTGCCGAGGCCGAGTTGCGATATACATTCGACGAAGCCATCTCCAGTGGAGGTGGCGAAACCAGTCGTTCGAACGAATATCGGCTTAATGTGAAGAATGGTAGCCGGTTTGCTCGCATCAACTGGCTGGTGGACGCCTCGGAAAGGAACATCGATTCGGATTCAGGCGGCGAAACGATATTCAGGAATGTACGCGGGCGAGTCCATTACCTTGCGTCCCGGCACTGGGGGATGATCGGTCAGGGCGGATATGACGAAAATGAGGTCGGCGACACGGTTAGTGGCGTCTTGTGGGGTGTTGGGGCGAGCTGGTCACCAAACGCGAGAACTTACCTGGAGGGTGTGATCGGGGAGCGGTTTTTTGGTCGCACGGTGGAATTCAACTTTCGATATCGTAATCGACGCATTGAGTGGATAGGTGATTACACGGAGGAACCGACAACGACCAGAGATACCCTATTTGAGCAGGAGGTATTTGCGCTCGCGGACGCTTTCGGCAATCCGATCCTGAACCCGACGACCGGGCAACCCGTTCTGCTTGCCGTCAATCAGCCTCGCCAAACAACGGCGGTTATTCTGCACAAGCGATTCAAGAGCACGCTTCGATACATCCGCAGTCGCGACAGGGTTGATCTCAACGTGGCGGATTCCAAGAGTACATTCGATAGTTCCGGCGACGAGGAAAACCATCGTTCGGCGGAGCTTGCGTGGTCACACGATCTCGGGCCTCACACCACGTCGCGTATTGCCGTGAGCTGGAATCAATCCGTTCAGGGCAGCCGTCGGGATGACCAATACGTTCGTGTTGACGTCGGATTGACGCGAGTATTCGGCAGGGAACTCGAAGGAACGGTTGGCGCCCGATGGTCGGAGCGGGAGTCGAACATCGACACGGCCGATTACCGGGAAAGTCGCCTGTTTGCGGCCCTGACCAGGCGATTCTGAGCCCAAGCCGATGTACGAACGCTATTACAAATTGACCGGCAAGCCCTTCCAGTTGAGCCCCGATCCGCGGTTCTTCTACGGGAGCAAGACGCACAAGCGGGCGCTGGCATACTTGCGCTACGGCATCGAACAGGCCGAGGGCTTCATCGTCATCACTGGCGACGTGGGCGCCGGCAAGACGACCTTGGTCGGCCGGCTCTTTCAATCGCTGGCAGGCGACAATGTGGTCGCCGGGCGATTGGTGAGCACACAGGTGCAGGCCGATGATCTGCTGCGCCTGGTGGCGGCCGAGTTCGGTCTGCCCTATCAGCGGGTGACCAAGGCGTCGCTACTGCACCAACTGGAGCTTTTCTTCCGTACCTGCGCCGACGAGGGCAAGCGCGCCCTGCTGGTGGTCGACGAGGCGCAGAATCTCCCGCGCAAGGCTCTCGAGGAGTTGCGGATGCTGTCCAACTTCCAGTGGAAGGGGCGCTCGACCCTGCAAAGTTTCCTCCTCGGGCAGAAGGAGTTCCGCAACATCATGCGTTCCGAGGGCTTCGAGCAGCTGCGCCAGCGGGTGATCGCGGCCTATCACCTCCGGCCGCTGGATGAAGCGGAAACCCGGGAGTACATCGAACATCGCCTGAAAATGGTCGGCTGGCATGGCGTTCCGAGCATAGCCGATGTGGTGTATCGGGGGATTTTCGACTACACGCAGGGGATCCCGAGGAAGATCAACCTGCTCGCCGATCGCCTGATGCTCTACGGAGCGCTGGAGCAGTTGCAGGATTTCAACGCCCACACGATCGAAGCCGTGCTGAGCGACGTCCGTCAGGAATTGTGGCGCGATCCGGAGCACGACGAAGCGTCACTGGACGTTCCGCGGGAATCCGCGTCAGAGGCAAGGGCACCGATCCGATCCCGACAGCTCCCGGAGCTGGACTCGACCAAGGCCAGGGAGCAGGAACGGCGCCTGGAAGAGATGGAGCAATCCGTGCGGTCGCTGACCAGCCTGCTCAAGGAGGAACTCTCGCAGCTGCGCGAGGCAGTGCTGCGCACCGACAAAGACGAATAGGCGCCGGGTCGTTCCGGTCAGACCAAAGCGCCGCCCGCCGTTCATCCCGGGAATTGTAACCAGTGTCCGCCACAAGCCTGATCAACGCCATGACGGTCGATGTGGAGGATTACTTCCAGGTATCCGCCTTTGAGCCCTATATCGACCGCGCAAGCTGGGATCGGCTGCCGCTGCGTGTCGAGCGCAACACCGAACGCATCCTGCAGCTGTTCGACGAGCATGGGGTCAAGGCCACGTTCTTCATGCTGGGCTGGGTGGCCGAGCGATGTCCGCAGTTGTTACGCCGGATCGTCGACGGTGGCCACGAGCTGGCTAGCCACGGCTACAGCCACATTCGCGTTAACTCCCAGTCACCGGAGCAGTTCCGGGAGGACATTGCACGGACCCGGAAACTGCTCGAAGACATCAGCGGTGTCCGCATCATCGGGTATAGGGCGGCGAGTTACTCGATAGGAAAGAACAACCTGTGGGCGCTCGAAGAGCTAGACCATGCGAGGTATCGCTACAGCTCCAGCATCTATCCGATCGCCCACGATCTTTACGGTATTCCCGGCGCGCCGCGATTTCCGTTCCGGCCGTGCGCGGGCGATCTCGTCGAGGTCCCGATCTCGACCATTGAGGTGTGCGGCAAGCGTTTTCCTTGCGGCGGCGGCGGGTACTTCCGGTTGTTCCCATATACTCTGTCGCGATCAGCCATCCACCACGTCAATCTGAACGAGGGGTGCCCTTGTGTGTTTTACTTCCACCCTTGGGAGATCGATCTCGCACAGCCGCGGCCACCGGGACTGAACTTCAAGACGCGATTCCGCCATTACCTGAATCTCGGCCGGATGGAAGAGCGGTTGCGGCAGTTGCTGCGCGACTTCGCTTGGGATCGCATGGATCGTGTGTTCCTGAGTGCGGTTGAAGCGCTCCCGCGAGTACGAATCTCCAGTCGGCGCACGGCGCTCGCGCAGTGACCTGATTCCGGAAGAACACGGTATGTGCGGTCTGGCGGGAATTCTTGGCTACGAAGGCGGCGCGGACCGCTGCCGCGAACGTTTGGGCAGGATGGCCGCGCTGTTGCGACATCGCGGTCCGGATGACGTGGGGTTTCACCTCGATGCGCACGTCGGGCTTGCGCACCGGCGCCTGAGCATCCTCGATCTCGAAGGTGGCCGACAGCCCATCTACAACGAGGACGGTGACATCTGCGTCGTGTTTAACGGCGAGATATTCAACTTCCAGGAACTGCGCCGGCACCTGATTGCAGGCGGCCATCGCTTCCGTACCCAATCGGATACGGAGGTGATCGTGCACCTGTATGAGGACCATGGAGTCGATTTCGTTGGACACCTGAACGGCCAGTTCGCGATCGCGCTCTGGGATGCGCGCCGACATCAGCTGGTGCTGGCGCGTGATCGCTTCGGCATCCGGCCACTGTTCTACGCGCGCTCGGGGCGCGAGCTCTTGTTCGCCTCGGAGATCAAGTCGCTGTTCGCCGCTGGCGCGCTGCCACGCCGTCTGGACCTCGATACGCTCGGGCAGGTATTTACGTACTGGGCGCCGCTGGCGGAGAGGACCGCGTTCGCGGACGTTATGGCACTGCCACCCGGCCACTTGCTGACCATCGAGGCGGGGCGCTGCGTGCAGCGCCGCTACTGGGACTGGTGTTTCCCGATATCGGGGAGCGCAAGTGCGGACGCCGCCGGGCGGGCGCCTGCAGGTGTCCGCGAGGCGCTCGTCGAGGCGGTGAAGTTACAGCTGCATGCCGATGTCCCCGTTGGCGTGTATCTGAGCGGCGGACTGGATTCGACTATCGTGGCGCTTCTCGCCAGGAAGTGTTCGCCGCGTTCGCTGACTACGTTTTCCATCAGTTTCGGCGACGGTGAATACGATGAAAGTACTTACCAGCGCGAAGTCGCGCAGGCGCTGGGTACGGAACATCACGAGTACCGGTGCACGCACGGCGACATCGGTCGTGCCTTGCCGACCTGCATCTGGCACTTGGAGACACCAGTGTTGCGCACCGCGCCGGTGCCGATGATGTTGCTCGCCGCGCGTGTGCACGAGGCGGGTTTCAAGGTTGTGCTGACTGGCGAAGGCGCTGACGAAGTCTTCGGTGGGTACGACATCTTTCGTGAAGAGAAGATTCGCAGGTTTTGGGCTCGCGATCCGCTATCGAAGCTGCGCCCCAAGCTTTTGACCAGGCTCTATCCCTATATGCGTCGCTCACCGACGGCGGTGTTGGCCTATTCGCAGTTGTTTTTTGGTCAGGGGATGAATCGGCTCGACGAACCGATCTTCGGCCACCTCCCGCGCTGGCATACGACGCGAAAGATATGCCGATTCCTTGACGCTGGCGTGCGGGAAAGCATGCAGATGCCGGGTGACTTCGATGATCTGAAAGTTCTGCTGCCGGATGGCGTGGAGAAATGGGAGCCACTGAGCCGCACGCAGTACATTGAAGCCCAGACACTGCTTTCCGGGTATATCCTGTCGAGCCAGGGAGATCGGGTGGCAATGGCGCATTCGGTAGAGGGGCGTTACCCGTTCCTCGATAACGCGGTGGTCGATTACGCCACAACCTTGCCCGCGCGTCTCAAGATACGCGGGCTCGCCGAGAAGTATGTGCTCAAAGAGTCGGTGCGCGACTTGGTGCCGGCCCGCATTCTCGACCGGCCCAAGCAGCCTTACCGCGCCCCGGAAATTGCGAGCTTCATCCGCGACGGCGACCCGCTCGACTACGTTGCTGAACTGTTCAGCCCGTCCCGGCTTGCGTTGGCGGGATATTTCGACTCGCAGGCAGCAGGCAAGCTGTTCGAGAAATGCAGGCGCGGCCTGGCGAAAGGAGCGGTCGACAACATGGCGTTTGTCGGCATCCTGTCGACCATGCTGCTCGATGACCTCTACATTCGCGATTCGGGTGGTATGTTCACTGCCTCCATCTCGAAGAACACCTATGTTGCTGCACGATGATTTCAAACGCATCGCCGCCGAGCAGCCGGACCGCTCGGCCCTCGTCGTCGGTGATCGGGAATACCGCTATGGCGAATTGTGTCGCGACGTCGAGCGGTTGGCGGTTCACCTCCAGCAGGCGGGTGTGGGGCGCGGCGCAAGGGTGGCGGTCTATCTGCGCAATGGCGCCGAATTCGTGGTGGCATTGTTCGCCTGTTTCGAATGCGGCGCGGTAGCCGTGCCGCTCAACCCACAGATCAAGCAGAACAAGCTCACCTACATCCTGCACGAGGTGGAGCCGGCGGCGCTCATCGCCGCCGCCGAGTTGCGACCGATCTGGTCGCCGGAGAGGGATGCCCTGCCTGGATTGCGCACCGTGGTGCAAGTGGGCCGGCCGCCACGAGGTTCGCCGCCAGCAGGCCGGGATAGCGAATACGAGCACGTGCTTGCGGTCGCCGTCGGTGCCGTCCGCAACCCGGGTACGATTGATCAGGATTTAGCGGCGATCATCTATACCTCGGGATCCACTGGCGAGCCCAAGGGCGTGATGTTGACTCACCTCAACATGGTGACAGCGCGCGGTGCGATATTGCAGTACCTCGGAATCGATGCCGCTGACCGCATCTATTGCGCCTTGCCACTTACCTTCGACTATGGCCTGTATCAGGTGCTGATGGCTTTCGCAATCGGCGCCAGCGTCGTTCTCGACGACGGCTTCGTTTACGTCGGCGACATGCTGGCGCGGCTGGCCGGGCGCAATTGCACGGTGTTCCCCGCCATTCCGACGATGATCAGCCTCATGATGGCGGGCGGTGACCTGCGGTCGCAGGATGCCGCCGGCGTGCGTTTGGTCACCAATACCGCTGCCGCCCTGTCGCCGGCACACATCCGCTATATCCGCCGCAACTTTCCCGGCGCGCGACTGTTTTCGATGTACGGCCTGACCGAATGCAAGCGTGTTTCCTACCTGCCGCCGGAAGAGCTTGATCGGCGGCCGGACAGTATCGGACGGGGCATGCCCAACGAGGAGGTTTACCTCGTCGATGACCAGGGCCGGCGTCTGCCCCATGGCAGCATAGGGGAACTGGTCGTGCGCGGCAGTCACGTCATGCGCGGCTACTGGCGCAAGCAGGCCGAAACCGACGAATGCCTGCGACCGGGCTCAATCGAGGGCGAACGGGTGCTGCATACCGGCGACATGTTCCGGAGCGACGCCGAGGGTTACCTCTATTTTCTCGGCCGCAAGGACGATATCATCAAATCGCGCGGCGAGAAGGTCAGCCCCCGAGAGATCGAAAAGATCGTCAGCGCGCACGATGCGGTCATTGACGTGGCGGCCGTGGGTGTACCCGATGCGGTGAGCGGCGAGGCGATCCGTCTGTTCATCCGCCGGGCGCCGAATAGTCAGGTCGGCGCCCGCGAGATTCTGGCCTACTGCGCCGCCCGCATGGAGCGGCACATGACTCCAAGAGAGGTAGTTTTCGTCGAGGCGCTGCCACGCACGCCAAATGGCAAGGTTGACAAGAAGGCGTTGCAAAGAGGAGAGATTGCGCATGCCGGCGGACCGGCATCGCAGTAGGACGAAGATGACCGACACCCGGGCGAAGATACGCACTTTTCTGGTGGACAATTTCCTGTTTGGGCCGGCGGACGCTTCGCTGGACGACGACGCCTCGTTCTTGGAATTAGAGCTCGTCGATTCGACCGGCGTCATCGAACTGGTCAGTTTCGTCGAGGAAAGTTTCGGGATTAAGGTTCAGGATAACGAGATCACCCGCGAGAATTTCGACAGCGTGGCGAGACTCGCGCATTTCGTGGAATCGAAACTGCCCGCCGCCGTGTCGCAACCCGCGCAGTCGTGATCAGCCTGCCGACCGGCGCAGCCGTGCGTTGCGACTACTCCGTTCTTGCCATCGACGCAGAGCGCGAGGTCGCACGCATTTGCGCGGCCCTGCGCGATGCCGTGCACCGCGATCTGCAACGGCGCGGTGTCGTGTTGGGTCTTTCCGGAGGGGTGGACAGCAGTGTCTGCGCGAGTCTTGCCGCCCGCGCGCTCGGTCCCGACAAGGTCCTGGCGGTACTGCTGCCGGAGCGCGAATCGAGCCCTCGCAGCGCGGAGCTTGCGATGCTAGTGGTCGAGGCACTGGGCATTGCCTGGGAGCGGTTCGATATCTCGGCGGCGCTCGACGCCCTCGGTTGTTACACCCGACGCGACGAAGCCATCCGTACTCTGATCCCGGAGTACCAGCCGGATTGGAAGTGGAAGGTCGTC
>Ga0233425_10001721_pt1 | contig 46954 bp, 42 predicted proteins | sample Watercolumn_Towu_2_FD_181712 | JGI IMG/M metagenome (GOLD analysis project Ga0233425, IMG submission 181712) | Freshwater microbial communities from Lake Towuti, South Sulawesi, Indonesia - Watercolumn_Towuti2014_140_MG | ecosystem: Environmental > Aquatic > Freshwater > Lake | place...
TAGACGCCCTTGAGGACCATTTGGAAGTTTCATTGCTGGCGATGGAACATGACAGAGAAAGAGTGCATTCCATCGTGGCGTGGCCATGGATTGTAAGTTCACTCTTGAATTAGAAATGGAATAAGACACAGGGGGTGGAGCGTCACGCCCAACCCAAAGACGCCAAACGAATCATATCGACAGAGGACCATGAATCCTCCCCCCAGGACACCGAAAGAGAACCCACCATGAAACACGACTCCCCATTCCCCAACAAACTCGATGCGGAACTGGCCATGGCCACGGCCAATGAACTACGGGGCAAGCGATCGGTGCGGACCACCTTCAAACTTTCCGCAGGCACGATACAGGCGGTCAGCCTTGTTGCCGCCCATCTTGGGATCAAGCAGAAGTCCCTGTTTGACCACTTGTTTGAGGAGATGAACATAATGCCGCCAATGGCCAACGGCCCTGCACAAAATGCCGGGGCAAAAAGCGTCCGCGTCCAAAAAACCTATGTGATCAGCCAGAAATCATTGGACTATCTGGAACGAGTCTCGAAGGCGATGCACACCTCGCGAGACCTCCTGGTGGAGTTCTCCGTGCAGCGCTTGTTGCCGATGATAGAGGCGGAACGACACCAGCACGAAAAGCGAAAAGAAGCCTTGGCAGAGCTACAGAAGCAGACAGACAACATGCGGATCTTATGGCGGCAGGCCTGTATGTTGCTGGGGGAGGGAGATTATGTATCGGAAAAAATTGCGCTGGCCACCAAGGCGCTAGAAGCGACAGAGCATCAGATCGCCGCCTTTGTGGAGCGGGGACGGATCATCGAAGCCAGGGCTGAAGGCAATGACAAATAGCCTCACTGAACCCAATTCCAACGGAACACCCGCTGGACGAGCTGAATGCTGCCGTCCAAGACAAAGCCGATCACCCCGATAGCCATGACGATTGCCATCAGACGGTCATACTCCATGGTATCCCGGGCATCGTTGATGATATAGCCAAGCCCGCTGGAGATCCCTAAGAACTCCACCGGCACCAGCACGATCCAGGCAACGCCAAGGGCCAGTCGCAAACTGGTGAGGATATAGGGCACAGAGGCCGGAACGACGATGTGCAGCAAGACCTGTATGTCTGTAGCCCCTTGCGTCCGCGCCATCTTGATCCACTGCGGGTTTACCCGGGACACACCCAAGCTGGAGTTCAGCACAATGGGCCATACCGTGGCCATGGTGATCAAAAAATAGATGGCGGATTCGAAGGTCGCAAAGACGAGGAGGGCGATTGGCATCCAGGAGAGCGGACTGATCATGCGAACGAATTGAATAGGGCCATAGGTGGCTGTGCGCAGACGCTGGAAATAGCCGATCAACAGCCCCAGGGGCAGGCCGAAAGCAAAGGCAATCCCAATCCCCACGGCAACCCGGCGAAGGCTGGCAAATACCGACAGCCAGAATTGGAAATCAACGAGCAGCCGGCCCAAGGCCATGAGGGTAGGGGCAGGCAGAAATCCGGCAAATTGACTGAACTGCGGCCGGCTGAACAGCAAATACCCCCCCAGGGCCCACAGTAGAAAAAACGCGCCAACCCCTGCCGCCGCAAGCAACACCTGCGGCGCGCCAAAGCAGTGACTCCGCCACCCAGCCCATAGCCCACGGTGCTTTATTACGTATTGGCTGATTCGCATCATCAAAACTCAATGACTTCCTGACGGTCCCAGGGGTGATCGAGATTTATCTCCTCAAAAAGACTTGGCCCGCCGACCAAATCAATAGCCCGTTTCACAAACGACTCGTCAACAAGGTTCCGGCTGACAAAGTCAGGATCAATCCTCCGCAAGAAGTCATGATCCCCTTCCATCACGGTGTCACGCATGGCTTGGGCAATAAACCGGGTTGCGGATGGGTATGGATAGGGCTGGAAGTTAATCCGGCTGCTGTGCCAGGATGGATGCCGAATCGCTTCTGGCTGCGCCGGAGCCCCATACTCTGCGAGATCATAGTGGGTAAAGACACGGAGCAGGGTCTGCTCGTCAACCGGGAGATAATCCCTCCCATCCTTGGACAGCAACCGCGCCGCCTGGGCGGGATTGTGCTTAACCCAGAGCTGGGCCCGGACAATGGCATTGATCACCTTCTGGACGAACAATGGGTCTTCCTTGATCAGGGCCTCAAGCATCACCACCACGCAGCAGGGATGATTGCGCCAGATGTCCCCGGTAAAACGCATGATCCGGGCATGGGTCTTAAGCTCGCCAAGGGCATTGAAAGGCTCGGCCACAATATACCCGTCGATCTTGCGTCCCGCTAAGCTGGCGGGCATCTCTGGCGGCGACAGGATGAAGAGGTTCACCTGATCCTTGGCCAGGGGCGCACTTTGAGGCTGAATTACCGGGGTGAGCCCTACCTTGCGCAACCCCATCTGCAGGATGATGTTATGCATCGAGTACCAGTGGGGCACAGCGATCTGCTTCCCCCCCAAATCCTCGAATCCGCCCACACCGGCATCGGCACGGACCGTGATCGCGCTGCCGTTGGTGTGATCCCAAGCCAAGACCTTGACCGGAGTTTGATTCTTAAAACGCATCCAGACCGGCATAGGTAGCAGGAGATGGGTGACATCGAACTTGCCTGCCAGAAACGACTCAGCAAGACTGGACCAGTTGCGGATCCGGATCGGCTCCTCAACGGTCAACCCCTCATCCTGAAAGTAGCCGTTGGCATGAGCGATGAGCAACGGCGTGGCATCGGTGATCGGCAGGTAGCCGAGTGAAAGGCGTTTCCTAGAACCGGCAAAGGCCCTCCGCCCCAGTGGCGGAAGGATTAATGAGCCAGCCACCCCCGCCGCCGCTTTGAGAAGTTGTCGTCTATCCATCGAGACTAGGGTCTGTATCCGCCGCCATGAAGAGCGGCTGCCGCTGGCTGGTGGTGGCACGCAACTGATTAAGGATTGTCGTCCTGAGCGCCAGAAAAGGTTGGCTGGCGATATCCCTGGGGTATGGCAGATCCACCTCATGGGTCGAAAATACCGTGGCTGGTCTGCCCCCTAGGACGATCACCCTCTCTCCGGCGACCAACGCCTCATCGATGTCATGGGTAACGAGAATGGTGGTGAATTTGTATTGCCGCCAGAAGCTAATCAGTTCATCTTGCAACCGGGTTCGATTACAGATGTCGAGAAACCCAAACGGTTCATCGAGCAGCAAAAGCCGCGGCCTGCCGATCAGGGCCCGAGCCAGGCACACGCGCTGGGCCATCCCCACCGACAGCTCCGCCGGGTACTGATCCTCAAAGCCGACCAGGCCGATAATCCTGATCAGGTCGGTCACTCTGCCTTCCAGATTGGCCGTGTCCCCGCGCAGGCGACAACCAAAGGAGATATTCTCCGTCACCGTGGCCCAGGGCAACAGGCTGGGTTGCTGAAAGAGGATACTGCGCTGCGGGGCAGGACCGACGACAGGCTCTCGGTCCGCCCTCACCTCACCCAGGGTCGGGGTCATCAGGCCAGCCAGCAGACTCAGCAGGGTTGACTTGCCGCAGCCAGACTCTCCGAGCAGGACCGTAAAGGATCCAGACTCGGCCACGAAATCGAGGCCCTTAAAAACCGGCAGTTCCCTCTCCCGTTCCAACAAAAACGTGTGCGAGAGATTAATCGTCTCAACTCGCAAAAGAAACCTCGACGTATGATGCACCAGCCTGGCCGACCATCCTGAGCTGGCCAAGGCAACAGCTAACGCTGGCGCCCCCCTCACTTGTGAAAGCCATAGATCTCCTCAAGAGCGTCGGCTATGGGCATAGCTTTGGCGAAACGGGCAATGCTCACAGCCGCCATGATTCCCCATCGCCGCTTTGCCTCTGCCAGCACATCATGACAATCGCTGGCGACCTGCTTGAGGAGGGGTGGGTCGATCTCGGAATAAATTAAATAGTCTGAACCCCGGCGCAACAGCATCAAGGCATTGATGGGGATGGCATACTTCTGCAAGACATCTTCCACCAGCTTGTGAAAGGAATGGCCAATCTGATCAAGGATCTCATCTGCCTTGGCATACCCGATCCTCCTATTCAACGCCTTAAGTTCATTGAAGTCCGCCTTGACGATATGATAGTGGTCAGAATCCCTGCACAGCCACCCCGCCCCCTCAAGAGAAAACAGGTACCGGTAATTATAAAAATCACTGAGCGGCTCACGGAAATAGGTCTTGCGCCGGAAAATCTCGAGGATGGACATGTAGTCGGCGGCAAGATCGAAATGAATCTGCAAGGGATCCCACTCTCGAGTGACCTGCTCCAGCACTCGCACTGTCGACTCCAGGACCTTACCGCTGGCAACGTCTCCATACAATATCTGTAGCGCATTGTCACGATTCATCGGCTTCTTGTACGGGCGACGGGCGATGAGGGCCTCATACACATCGGCCACCATGACAATCTTGACCAAATCGTCGAGCTCTTCACCCTTGGCTCCGTCGGGGTAGCCACTGCCATCCAGGCGTTCATGGTGATGCCTGATGATCTTAGCCAGCCGCTCGTCCGCAAAACGCCCAGCAAAGAGCTGGGCACCAATGAGCGGATGACACTCCATGATCTGGCGATCCTCCTTGTCAAACCGCCCTGGCTTCAACAAGACATCATCCGGGATGGCAACCTTGCCGATGTCATGGACCAAGCAACCAAGCTCCAGGATCTCGAGATCCTTGTTGGCAAGCCCCATGTCCTGCCCGATTCTGACGGAAATCGCAGCCACCCGGAGGGCGTGTTCCGAGGTATAGTGATCTCGGCTGGCCAGGAGCTCCCCCATGGTTTCGAAGAGGAGGCGCACCTCAATGGCCTTAGCCCGAAGTTCTTTTTGGCTGTCAAGGAGTTGATGAGTCTTGCTCTCGACCAGCGACTGAAGACGGTCTCGATATCCCTTCAACTGCAGATGGGTTTTGACCCTGGCCTTGAGCAACTCCGGTCGCACCGGTTTACTGATATAGTCCGCCGCCCCCCGGCGAAAGCCCTCCTCCTCTTGCTCCCGGTGGGCTAAGGCAGTCACAAAAATGACTGGAATGTCTCTGGTTTTCTCATCCTCCTTGAGCCTCGAGCAAAACTCATAGCCGTCCATATCTGGCAACATCAGATCGGAAAGGATCAAGTCCGGTGTCAGTCCTTGGTCGATGAGGGACAGAGCCTCTGGCGCTGAATCCGCCAGCACAACCCTGTAAGACGAGGCAAGGACCCCCTGTAGAAAAACGCTCACAATCTTATCGTCATCAACTACCAAAACAGTCTCATGAGCCATTACGTTGTCCTTTGCTTGACCATAGGAATCCCCTGAACAACAGGAACTCTATTTTTTATATCACAAGTATTTTTTTTTGTGTAGCGCGATCCCACAAAAAACGTCCATCTGCCCCCAGAGCAGAACAGCCTGTTGCAAACCGGAAATTCCACCAGACTACCCTTAATTCGTGAGTCAGACAGTTTCCCCAAAAGCCCTTGATCAAAATACCACCGTGTGGTATTTTGATGCTTGATGAAAAATATAGACTAACATCACCCCCGGCACGCCCCGGGAGGCGGCAAATTATCACCAATAAAGACAGATAGTTACCAGGAAAGCACTCTCGACAACCAAGAACACGTCCACATGAATAGCGCGAGAATCGTATGACCAGCAAAGAATTCCTTGAAGCCAGAAAAAAATTGAACAAGACCCAAAAGCAGCTGGCAGAGCTCCTGGGCGTCTCGATCAAGGCTGTCCACAGTTACGAACAAGGCTGGCGCGCCATTCCCTCCCACGTCGAGCGGCAGGTGTTCTTCCTGCTCTCCCGGCTTCGAGCCGACGACAAAAAGCCAAAACCCTGCTGGGTGGTAAAAAAATGCCCAGCCAGCAGGCGGAAGCATTGTCCGGCCTGGGAGTTTCAGGCCGGAAAACTCTGCTGGTTCATCAACGGCACCATCTGTGAATGCCAGGCAAAAAAAAGCTGGAAGGACAAGATGAGCGTCTGCCGGGAATGCGAGGTCCTCTCCTCCTTGCTCTGATCCTGACCGTCACTCACCCACAGGCTATCACTGTCTTCGAACCAACACTTCGCCCACCCACCTTCGGTAACCCCCATGAACGACTCTTACGGCTTCAACACCAAGGCACTGCACAGCGGCTACACACCGGATCCTGGCACCAGAGCCCGAGCTGTGCCTATTTACCAGACAGCCTCCTATGTCTTTAACAGCACTGAGCAGGCCGCCAACCTCTTCGCCCTCAAGTCCCCGGACTTTCCCGGCGAGATCTATAACCGTTTTACCAACCCCACCTATGAGGCACTGGAAGCCAGAATCAGCGCCCTCGAAGGGGGGCTCGCCGCTGCCGCTCTTTCTTCCGGACAATCTGCAACCTTCATGGCCCTGCTCACCATCGCAAGCTCCGGCGATTCCATCGTCGCTTCAAAGACAATTTACGGCGGCACATATACGCTCCTCGACCTAACCTTTCCAAAAAAATTCGGCATCAACGTCCGCTTCGTCGACCCAGACCCCGCAAGCTTCAAAAATGCCATCGACCACACCACCAAGGCCATCTTTGCCGAGACCATCGGCAATCCCAAGCTCAACATCCTGGACATCGCCGGGGTGGCGGCGGTGGCCCATGAAGCTGGAATTCCGCTTGTCATCGACAACACCTTCGCCACCCCCTTTCTCTGCCAGCCTTTCCGCTTTGGCGCCGACCTCATCATCCACTCCGCCACCAAGTGGATCGGCGGGCATGGCACCTCAATCGGCGGATTGGTGGTGGACTCGGGTAACGCCACATGGGACAACGGGAAATTTCCCGAACTCAGCGAAGACGACCCTTCATACCGCGGCGGCCTCAACTATTTGAAGGAATTCGGACAGCTGGCGTATATCGTCAAGCTAAAATCCCGCTTCACCCGCGACCTTGGCCCCTGCATGAGCCCATTCAACGCCTTCCTGTTCCTCCAAGGTCTCGAGACCCTGGCCCTCCGAATGGAACGCCACTCCGCCAACGCCCTGGCGGTGGCCAATTTCCTGGATAACCACAGCAAGGTGAAAAAAACCATCTACCCAGGACTTCCTGCCCACCCAACCCACGACTTGGCGTGCAAATATCTGCAGCACGGCTTTGGCGGCATGGTCGGCTTCGAGATCGTGGGCGGGGTGGTAGCCGGAAAACGCTTCATCGAAGGGCTCCAGCTCTTCTCCCACCTCGCCAACGTGGGTGACGCCAAGTCCCTGGCCATTCACCCAGCCAGTACCACCCATTCTCAACTGACCGCTGAGCAACAACGGGGGGCAGGGGTCTCTGAATCTTTTATCCGCCTCTCGGTGGGGATCGAAAACATCGAAGACATCCTTGCCGACCTGGACCACGCCTTGGCTGGCGCATAAAACTTCCGCTGGAGGGCACGGAACTGCATAGGTCGCCAGCTTCCGGACGCCATTGGCGGAGAGCAGTTCCTGTCCAAGACACGCCTTGCTCCCTCCCCTTGGGGCCACGGCAAATCGTGCCCTTACGTCTGGCAACAAAAAACGATGCCCCGAGCACATCATGCAGAGTCAATCAATCGGCCTTGTCGAAAAAAGATTCTTTCACCTCCCCGCCTCTCTTGCCTTGGAAGGTGGCGACAGTCTTGACAGCATCACCCTGGCCTACGAGACCTATGGCGAACTGAACCAGACGAAAAGTAACGCCATCCTGATCTGTCACGCCCTGTCCGGCGATGCCCACGCCGCCGGCTTCCATCTGGGTTCTGACAAGGCAGGCTGGTGGGAGATTATGGTCGGTCCGGGCAAGGCCATCGACACCGACCGTTACTTCGTGATCTGCTCCAATATCCTGGGCAGTTGCATGGGCACCACCGGGCCATCGTCCGTCAACCCCAAGACTGGCAAGGCATATGGTCTCGCTTTTCCCGTGGTCACCATCGGCGATATGGTTACCGCCCAAAAAGCCCTGATAGACAGCCTGGGCATCACCAGGCTCCTGTCAGTGATCGGCGGCTCCATCGGCGGCATGCAGACCCTGGAGTGGAGTATCCGCTATCCAGCCATGGTCTTTTCGGCCATCCCGCTGGCCACCACCCAGCGTCACTCCGCCCTGGCCATCGCCTTCAACGAAGTAGCCCGCCAGGCAATCATGGCCGACCCCAACTGGCAGAACGGCGACTATTACGAGGGACACAAGCCTGACCTGGGCCTGGCGGTCGCCCGGATGATTGGCCACATCACCTACCTCTCGGACACGGCCATGCGCAACAAGTTTGGACGCCGCTTACAGGACAAGGACGCCTTTTCCTTTAATTTTGACGCCGATTTCCAGGTTGAGAGCTACCTGCGCCACCAGGGCAACAAATTTGTCAACCGCTTTGATGCAAACTCCTTCCTCTACATCACCAAGGCGGCCGACTATTTCGACCTCACCGCCAGAAAGAGCGCCGAACATCAACCTGCCTTTGCCGCAACCACGACCCGTTACCTGGTAGTGTCCTTCACCTCGGACTGGCTCTATCCAACCAGGAAGTCCAAGGCCATGGTCAAGGCCATGAAAAAACACGCCATCGATGTCAGCTTCTGCGAGATCGAGGCAGAATGGGGCCATGACGCCTTTTTATTGCCGAATCCCCGCCTCGGCGACATGCTGAGCGGGTTTCTGGACCGGATGAGCAAAGAGTACCGTAACGACAACACCCATGCGCTTTGATCTTGAAATAATCGCCTCCTGGATCCCGCCCGCAGCCAAGGTTATCGACCTCGGCTGCGGCAGCGGCGAGCTCTTGGGCTTTTTACGCGACAACAAGGGCGCCACCTGCACCGGCATCGACCTTAGCGAAGACAATATCCAGCACTGCATCAGCAAGGGAATCTCCGTGATCCATGGCGATATCAACGAAGAAGTGGCAGACTACGCAGACCAGGCCTTCGACTATGTCATCCTCAGCCAGACCCTGCAGCAGGTCTATGAACCGGAGGCCTTGCTCAATACCTTGCTGCGCATCGGCAGGCACGTGGTGGTCAGCTTCCCCAACTTCAGCCACTGGCGCTGCCGCTGGCAACTCTTCTGGCAGGGCAAGGCCCCAACCACAAGCCAACTCCCCTATTCATGGTACAATAGCCCAAACATCCGGGTGATCACCATCAAGGACTTCCGGCAGTTTGCCCGCCGCGCCGGGTTCAGCATCCTGAAAGAAGTTGCCATCAACACCGACAACCAAGAGCGCACCGGCAGCATCATCAAAATACTCCCCACAATCCGGGCGACCTATGGTATATTTTTGATCGGAGGAACCGCACAACACCAATGAAATCCTTGACCACAGCCAACATCTGCATCGACGACGAAGAAGAGATCAGCAGTTTCTACCACGACATTCCCAAGGTGGTTGAGCAGCTGGTCTACGCCTGGGAGCACAAAGAGGCCACCGAGCAACTGGGCCCAATCCCCATCCCCTCCCATGAGTCCGTGGTCCAACTGATCCACAAGGTCCGCAGCATCCTCTTCCCCGGCTATTTCACCCCCACCATCCTGAACCGCAGCAACCTCGAATACGTTATCGGCCAAGAGACCACCGAACTCTACGCCAACTTGAGCAAACAGATCGTCCTGGCTCTGCAGCATGACTGTTTCCGCTCCCAAAAGCCCTGTACCCAATGCAAATACCGAGGTCACCAGATCGCTCTCGAATTCATCCGCGACCTGCCCCGGATCGAATCCACCCTCGCCACCGACATCAGGGCCGCCCTAGATGGCGACCCGGCGGCCAAGGGCCCGGATGAGGTGATCTTCAGCTATCCCGGTCTGCTTGCCATCACCATCTACCGGATGGCTAACACCCTCCACCGCCTGCAAGTCCCCTATCTGCCCAGGATCATGACCGAGCATGCCCACAGCCTGACCGGCATCGATATCCACCCAGGCGCCACCATCGGCGAGAGCTTCTTCATCGACCACGGCACCGGCGTGGTGGTGGGTGAGACCACCGAGATCGGCAACCGGGTCCGCCTCTACCAGGGCGTGACCCTGGGTGCCCTGTCCCTGCCCCACGACGCAGGAGAACGCTTCCGCAATCAGAAACGGCACCCCACCATCGAGGACGATGTCATCATCTACGCCAACACCACGATCCTGGGCGGCGAGACCGTGATCGGCGCCCGTTCGGTCATTGGCGGCAATATCTGGCTCACCGAAAGTGTGCCGCCCGGCACTAAAGTTCTCTTGAAGCGCCCGGAACTGGCCTTCATCGAAAGAAAGAAGTAAGTGCACCAGCCGCCCACTGGCAGCTATCCTAATGTCCTGAAGGGGCGCCAAGACGTGGCAGGCTGCAAACTTCGCCAACATGAACAAGGAGCGCCCCATGGACACAATCTTTGCCGACCTTACCAAGACCATTGGCAAAACCCCGCTCGTCCGCTTAAACAGGATCAACAGCCAAGGCAAGGCCACCATCCTGGCCAAACTTGAGTCCAGAAATCCGCTGTTCTGCGTCAAAGACCGCATTGGGATCGCCATGATTGCGGCCGGCGAGGACCAAGGCGCCATCCGCCCGGACACCACCATCATCGAGCCCACCAGCGGCAACACCGGCATCGCCCTGGCCTTTGTCTGCGCGGCCCGGGGCTACCACCTGATCCTCACCATGCCCGAAACCATGAGCATGGAACGGCGGATGCTCTTGAAACATCTGGGGGCTGACTTGTTCCTCACCCCCGGGGCCGATGGGATGCGAGGAGCCATCAGCAAGGCCGAAGCCCTCGCCGCTGAAATCCCCAACTCCTTCATGCCCAACCAGTTCGCCAATCCGGCCAATCCGGAAATTCACCGCCAGACCACCGCTCTGGAAATCTGGGATGACACCGCAGGGAACGTGGACATTCTGGTCGCTGGCGTCGGCACCGGCGGCACCATCACCGGAGTCTCCGAAGTCATCAAGAGCCGCAAGCCGGGATTCATCACCGTGGCGGTGGAACCTGCGGCATCCCCGGTCCTCTCCGGGGGAAAGCCAGGTCCGCACAAGATACAGGGCATCGGCGCGGGCTTTGTCCCCCCTATCCTCAACACGGCCATCATTGATGAAATCATCACCGTCACCAATGAACACGCCATTGCTTGCGCCAAAGATCTGGCCCTCATGGAAGGCATGCTGGTGGGAATCTCCTCCGGCGCCGCTGCCTCTGCCGCCTTGTCCGTCGCAGCCAGACCGGAGAATGCCGACAAAAACATCGTGGTCATCCTTCCAGACACAGGAGAACGCTACCTCAGCACAGATTTAATGAAATAACCAAATTACTCCACCATTGCCTTTACGCAAAAAAAACTTTAGAATACTGATGCCGTGCCGATCAGATTGCGACATCTCGCGTCGCGCCGGTTTCGGCGATCTCCTCATCGGCTCCTGCCTGCTCACACCAAGAGAGAACGCAGCAAACTGAACCCAAGACTTCGAAATGGGCAAAATACTGTCATTAAATATCAGCACAGCTAAAGGAATCGAGAAAACACCCGTTGACACGATCTCCGTCGTCGTGGATCATGGATTCGAGGGAGATGCCCATGCCGGGAGCTGGCACCGGCAAATCAGCCTGCTAGCCATCGAGAGCATCAACTCCATGCTGGCCCGACGTAGCGATCTCAACCTCCAACCAGGCTCCTTTGCCGAAAATATCACCACCGAAGGCATTGACCTGTGCTCCCTGCCGGTGGGCACCCGGCTCAGCGCAGGTGAAGTCGAGCTTGAAGTTTCGCAGATTGGCAAGAAATGCCATGCGAAATGCAATATCTTCCACAAGGTTGGCGACTGCGTCATGCCCCGCGAGGGCATCTTCGCCAAGGTAATCCGGCCAGGGACCATGCGCCGGAACGATGAACTCCATGTAATCCCTAAAGGAGGCTGATGTGGCTCGCATACTTATTATCGACGACGACCCGTGGGTCCTCAAGATTTTCACCCAAATACTCGAAGCTGAAGGCCACAGCATCTCCACCGCCAGCAACGGACAGGAAGGAATCGATCTCTTCCGCCAAAAACCAGCCGACCTCATCATCACCGACATGGTCATGCCAGTCAAAGATGGCCTCAAGATGATCATGGAGTTGGAAAAAGAGTTCCCCAACATCCCGGCTATCGCCATTTCCGGCGGCGGCGTGATCGAACCGGAGCGCTACCTGATCCTGGCGGAAAGCATCGGCACCCGCAAAACCCTGACCAAGCCCGTTGCCAAACAGGATCTCATCGATGCGGTCAACGCGGTCCTGAACTGACCCTCCAAACTTTTCCCAACAACACTGAAATCCCCGGCCTCCGCGCAACACACCGGCACATTTTTATGACTAAGTGTTGACGCCAAGCCCTCCACCTTTTATGGTAGGCCAAAGCGCCACAGCTGCCCCGAATCTTCACACAAGGAGCCTACCATGATCAGCAAAGAACTGCTGGAAATCCTCGCCTGCCCCCAGTGCAAGGGCGAACTCACCCTGACCCCCAAAAGTGACGGCCTGATCTGTGCGGCCTGCAAACTCCAGTACGAAATCCGGGACGATATCCCTATCATGCTGGTCGACGAGGCAAAAAAAATCGACTGACAACGGGGAGCACCATGTCTTTCCGCACCACCCGGGAGCGTTGCTTCATCAACGCCCCGATCTTGCAAATACTGGACGGCGACCTGCTGCCTTTTTTCCTCGAGCACCGCTTTCAACCGGAAATCGGCCTTGAAGGAAACGCCCTCTATTTCAGAAGCACAAAGGAATTTCAGCAGGTTGCCCAGCGCCTGGCGGACGAAGGCCTGTCCTGCACCCTGCACGCCCCCTTTTTCGATCTCTCCCCAGGGGCGCTGGACCCTAAAATTCGTACCGCCACCAGAGATAAACTCCACCTCGCCTTTGAACTTGTCGAGATCTTCAAACCCCAGGCCGTCATCTGCCACCTCAATTTCGAACACAACAAACACGGCTACAAGCTCGACGAGTGGTTTGCCGAGGCCGAAGAGACCTTCCGACAGCTCCTGACCATAGCCGCTCGCCACCAGACTACCTTGGCCTTGGAAAACACTTACGAGTCCGAGCCCAGTCAGCATATCCGCATGATGCAGACCCTGGACTCACCCTATGCCCGGATCTGTCTCGATGTCGGCCACCTTCAGGCCTTTGCCAAATGCCCCTGGCAGGACTGGCTCCCCGCCCTGCCCTGGGTCGGTCACCTTCACCTCCACGACAACCAGGGGGATACCGACACCCACCAGGCCATTGGCCACGGCAACTTTGACTTCCCTGGCTTTCTGGCGGCCTTGGCCGGACACGACATCCACCCCCGGATCACCTTGGAACCCCACTCCGACAAGGACCTCTGGGCAAGCCTCGATGCCTTGGCCAACCTCGGTGTGGTTGACTTACGCCCGCACACCGGCTAAGACTACTGAACGGACAGCAGTGACGCTTTGGGCCAAGACCTTCCAGCCTGAACGCATCCGCAACAAATCACCTGCTGCGTCCCGCTTCAGCCTAACTCCCTGGCTCACCCCCAGCAAACACAGAACTCTACCCTCGCGGCCGCCCTATAGCCATGACCGAATCAACGCCAGCCAACTTCATCCACCTCCATGTCCACAGCCAGTACAGCATGCTTGACGGCGCTATCCGCTTCAAGGATCTGTTCGGCAAATGCAAGGAATTCGGCATGGATACGGTCACCATCACCGACCACGGTTCCATGTACGGGGCCCTGGAATTTTATGTCGCCGCCAAAAAGGCCGGGCTGAAACCCATCATCGGCTGCGAGTTCTACGTCGCCTCGGCCAGCCGCTTCAGCAAGGAGACCAAGACCAGCGGCACCCTGGCCTATTACCATCTCGTCCTCCTGGCCATGAACAGGGACGGCTACCAAAACCTCCTGAAACTGGCCAGCATCGCCCAGATGGAAGGGTTCTACTATAAACCCAGGATCGACAAGGAAGTGCTGCGCCAACACAGCGACAACCTCATTGCCCTGACCGCCTGCCTGCACGGCGAGGTACCCTACAAGGTCGGCCACGACAAAGACATGGCCGCGGCAGCGGCGGCGGCCCGGGAACTCCACGACATCTTTCCGGACCGTCTGTATCTGGAGATCCAGGAGAACGGCCTGGCCGAACAGGAGGCGGTCAACAAGGGGCTGATCGAGCTATCCAAGGAACTCGATCTTCCGCTGGTCGCCACCAACGACTGCCACTACCTCAACCGCGAAGACGCCTACGCCCATGAGGTGCTGCTCTGCATCCAGACCGGCAAGACTATGGGTGACAGCGACCGTTTTCACTTCTCCACCGACCAGCTCTACTTCAAATCCCCGGAGGAGATGAGCCGGGCCTTCGCCGCCACGCCGGAGGCCATTGCCAACTCGGTGCTCATCGCCTCCCGCTGCAACCTGGAACTGGACTTCAAGGGCCACCACTTCCCGATCTACCAGACCCAGCCCGGGCTGACCCTTGATCAGGAATTCGAACAGAAGTCCCGTGATGGTCTGGAGTTCCGCCTCGGCCAGATCAAACAGCGGGACGATCTGACCCCGGCCCTTGAAAAGACCTACCGCCAGCGCCTGGAGATGGAAATCGACGTCATCAAGAAGATGGGCTTCCCCGGCTATTTCCTGATCGTCGCCGACTTCATCAACTGGTCCAAGGATCACCACATCCCGGTGGGGCCGGGACGCGGTTCCGGCGCCGGCAGCCTGGTCGCCTTCTGCATGAAGATCACCGACATCGACCCCATCACCTACGGCCTGATCTTCGAACGCTTCTTGAACATCGAACGCAAGGGCATGCCTGACTTCGACGTCGATTTCTGCCAGGAACGGCGGGGTGAGGTCATCGAGTACGTCCAGAAAAAATACGGCGGCGACAGTCACGTGGCCCAGATCGTCACCTACGGCTCGATGAAGGCCAAGGGCGTGCTCCGCGATGTCGGCCGAGCCCTGGACATCCCCTTTGCCGAGGTGGACAAGATCGCCAAACTGGTGCCCGAGCGGCTGAACATCACCCTGGCCGAGGCCGTAGCCGAAGAGCCCCGGCTCCAAGACCTCCAGGGCCGCGATCCCCAGATCAAGGAGCTGATCACCATCGCCCTGCGCCTGGAGGGTCTGCCTCGCCATACCTCGACCCATGCCGCCGGCGTGGTGATCTCGCCAAAACCCATGGTCGAATATCTGCCCGTCTGCCGGGGCCCCAAGGGCGAGGTCCTGACCCAGTACGCCATGAAGTACACCGAGATGACGGGCTTGGTAAAATTCGACTTCCTGGGCCTCAAGACCCTGACCGTGATCGAGCGGGCCATCCGGTTGATCGAAAAGGTGCTGGGCCGCCGCCTGGACATGGACATGATCCCGGTGGACGACGAGAAGACCTACAAACTCCTGCGCAAGGGCGACGCCCTGGGGGTCTTCCAGTTGGAAAGTTCCGGGATGCGGGCCCTGCTCACCAGCATGCAGCCCGAGGTCTTCACCGACCTCATCGCGCTGGTGGCCCTCTACCGGCCCGGCCCCTTAGAGAGCGGCATGGTCAGCGACTTTGTCAACACCAAGCACGGCAAGATGGTGGCCAAATACCCGCTGCCCCAGCTGGAGCCGATCCTCAAAGAGACTTACGGCGTCATCGTCTACCAGGAACAGGTGATGAAGATCGCCAACGTCCTGGCCAACTATAGCTTGGGCGATGCCGATAACCTCAGGCGGGCCATGGGCAAAAAGATCCCCGAGGTCATGGCGGGAGAAAAAGAAAAATTCATGGCCGGGGCCAGGGCCAACAAGCTGCCGGAGGACAAGGCAGAGTACATCTTCGACCTGATGGCCAAGTTCGCGGGCTACGGATTCAACAAATCCCACAGCGCCGCCTATGCCCTGATCGCCTACCAGACCGCTTATCTCAAGGCCCACTATCCGGCCCAGTTCATGGCAGCCCTCCTCTCCTGCGACGTCAGCAATACCGACAAGGTGGTGATCTACATCAACGAGTGCAAGGACCATGAGATCGAGGTCCTGCCGCCCGACATCAACGAGAGCGACCAAGACTTCAACGTCGTCGATGGCCGCATCCGCTTTGGGCTGGCGGCGGTCAAGAACGTCGGCGGCGCGGCGCTGGACTCGATCATGGAGGAGAGGGATAAAGATGGGCCGTTTACCTCGCTGGAAGACTTCTGCTGCCGGATCGACTCCCGGCGGGTGAACCGGAAGGTGATCGAGAGCCTGATCAAGGCCGGGGCGTTTGACTCCCATGGCGCCAAACGCTCGCAGCTCTTTGCCATCCTCGACCAGGCCCTGGACCAGGCCAAGGCCTGTCAGCGCGACAAGCAAAGCGGCCAGATCTCGCTGTTCGGGCTGCTGCCGGAGGAGGACGACACCAAGATCACCAGCATCCCCCTGCCCGAGCTTGCCGAGTGGGATCAAAAGGAACTGCTGGCAGCGGAAAAGGAGACCGTTGGTTTCTACATCACCGGGCATCCGCTCGACAATTTCCGCACCGAACTGAAAGAGCTCACCGATGGCGACCTGGCCACCCTGATCGCCGAGACCACCGACGAACGGGTGGTCAGGGTGGGCGGCCTGATCCGGGCCTACAAGGACCACAAGAGCAAGAAGGGGGAAAGGATGGCCTTTGTCACCCTGGAGGACTTGACCGGCAGCATCGAAGTCATCGTCTTCCCCAGCGCCTTTGCCGAGTGCGGCCATCTCTTGACCACTGATGATCCGCTGATCATTCAGGGAAAGCTGCAACAGGACGACCGGGGGGCCAAGATCATCGCCGACTCTGTCGACAGTTTGAACGATGCCAGGCGAAAATTCACCGAAAAGGCGACGCTCCTGCTGGATGGAGAAAAGCTCACCAGAACGGGATGCGAACTACTGAAGAAGACATTGCAGGAGTTTTACGGAGACTGTCCGGTGGGGATGACCGTCCACTTTACCGGGCGAGGCGAGGTCGATATCGACCTCGCCAAAGACATGACCATCAAGCCATGCCTTGAGTTGCGGCAGCGGATCAATCAGCTTGAGATGAGCTCTCAGATTTTGTACACCATCAAAAAAGTGGAATTACGGAACCAGAACGGCAAGGGCAAATGGCAGCAGCGCAACGGCCCTGCCTGAGCCAAGGAGTTGGCAGGATTGAACCCCTCACGGACACACGGCTTCATTTCTCAGTAATTCCCGCAACTTATCCAGCAAACCGCTCTCGATCTGCCGAATGCGCTCCCTGGACACCCCGAACTGCTCTGCAATATCGGTCAGGGTCCGCGGCTCATCTGCCAATAGCCGCTCGACGAGAATCACCCGCTCCCGGCCGTTTAGCGTATCCTTGAAGGTATCTATTTTGCCGCGTAGCCACTGCCGGAACTCCTGATCCGCAACCTCTTCCTCCACTCCCAGGCCTGCCGCCGACAGAAAGACCTTCTGGGTGGACTCTCCGCCAGCGCTCCCCGGTGTTTCCAGAGAAACTTCGGAGTTATCGAGCCGCTGTCCCATCTCTTCCACCTCCCGGCCCTTGACCTGCATGCGTTGCGATAAGGCTTCGGTGCTGGGTTCGATCCCTTGAGACTCGAGGATCATTTTCTCCTTATTCAACCGATAAAAGAGTTTACGCTGGGCCTGGGTCGTGCCGATCTTCACCAGTCGGCAATTATCCATAATAAACTTAAGGATATAGGCCCTGATCCAGTAGCCGGCATAGGAGGTGAACTTCACCCCATGGCTGGGATCAAACTTCTGTACCGCCCGCATCAAACCGACGTTCCCCTCTTGGATCAGATCCAAGAAGTTGTCCATCCAATACTTCTGAAAATCCATAACCACCCGCACCACCAGGCGCAGGTTCCCCAAGACCAACTGGCTCCCAGCCCAAGGGTCCGCCTCATCGTGGGCAAGCCTGGCCAACCGGTCGGTCTCCTCGGTGCTCAACAGCTGAAAACGGCTGATCTCGCTTAAGTATTGGTTAATGGCGGCATAGTTAACCCGCGCCGTCGAATGGCCGTTCCCCGTGGCTATCGCAAGAGAAGTCATAGTCCGCATATGTTTACCCTCCAATTGGATTAAAGGCTTTGCACTGCTTACAGCAACGACAACACGATGACTGATGCGCGGTGCAAGGAACACGCCATAGGCACCCACAGCCACAACCCAAGACTAAGCCAAAACTAAATAGAACATGACTGCTGCAAAGAATCACCTGCCCCAAAAAACCTAGCCACTCCTACTCCCAACTATTGTGAAATTCCCCACCTCGTTGGCGATTGGATCAAAATTACCGATTGGACACCACAGGGAGACCCTGGCACAATAGCGCCTCAATATTAACATCTAGGGGAGACAGTAATTATGAGCGACTTTGAGGTAAAGGCATATCCGGAATTGTGGCAAGCACTTGGTGTCGATGTGGAGCGCTTCGACAAGGCAAGACAGATGCTCGGCGGCGCGTATGGCAGGATTTTCAAGTCCCAAGCCAATCGCCCGGCAAAGATGGCCTATTTCGACACCATGATTGCGGAGCTCTTTGGGGCGAGGATAAAGGAATTGGTAGCGGCAAAAGAAGCAGGCCACCCGGTGGTTGGCACCTTCTGCGTCTATATCCCAGAGGAGATCGTCGTGGCGGCGGGCGGTATCTGCGTCGGGCTGTGCGGCGGCTCACCCGGCTCCATCCCCGATGCCGAAAAAATCCTACCCAGGAATATCTGCCCCATGGTCAAATCGGCCTTTGGCTTCAAGGCCGGCAGAATTTGCCCGTACTTTCAGGCCGTCGATTTTGTCTATGGCGAAACGACCTGCGATGCCAAGAAAAAGACCTGGGAGCTCCTTGACCGCCTGGTCCCCACCCACGTCATGGAGATCCCCCAGATGAAACGCGAACGGGACCGGGTTCTGTGGCTGGAAGAGGTCAAGGATTTCAAGGCCAAGGTCGAGGAAGTGAGCGGCAGCCGGATCACGCCTGAGCAGTTGGCCGGGGCCATTGTCACCATCAACGACAAACGCCGCGTCCTGCAACGGCTCACCCGCCTGCGGGCCGCCAATCCTGCCCCCATCAGCGGCCGCGACGCCCTGCTCATCGAACAGATCGCCTTCTACGACGACCCGGGCCGCTTCGCCGCCAAGCTCAACGAGCTCTGTGACGAACTCGAGGAGCGCGTCGCTCGCGGCGAGGGTGCCATGCCGAAAAGCGCCGTGCGGGTGATGGTGTCAGGCACCCCCATGGCACTGCCCAACTGGAAGATCCACACCCTGGTGGAAAACGCCGACGCCGTGATCGTCAATGAGGAGTCCTGCATCGGCACCCGCTACTTCAAAGACCTCATTACCGAGTCGAACCGGGACATGGAGGCACAACTCGCCGATCTCACCGACCGCTACATGCGCATCGACTGTTCCTGCTTCACCCCCAACGACGAACGGATCGATCAGGTCCTGAAGGAGTTCCGCGACTCAGGCGCCCAGGGCATCATCCACTACTCGCTCCAGTTCTGCCACACCTACAATATCGAAGAGATCAAGATCCGGGAGGCCTGCGAGCGGGAAGGCATCCCCTACCTTGCCATTGAATCCGACTACTCCCAGGACGACGTCGGCCAGTTGCAGACCCGGATCGAGGCATTCCTGGAGCAGGTCAGGGGCTAGGCATGAATATCGGCATGGACCTAGGGTCCCGGGCCCTGAAGATGGCCGTGTTCCAGGCTGGGCAGCTCATCGAGACCAAGCTGATAGAAAGCGGATTCGCTCCCCACCAACTGGCAGAGGCGATGCTCAGGCCTTACTCGCCACGCCAAGTGATGGCCACCGGCTACGGCCGCCACCTGGCCCATAAAATCTTTGCCCACGGTGTAATCACCGAGATCAAGGCCCATGCCTTGGGAGTCCGCTATTTCTTCCCCGAGGCCACGACCATTTTAGATGTGGGCGGCCAGGACTGCAAGGTCATCCGGCTCGACCGCCAGGGCAAGGTCGTCAACTTCCAGATGAACGACAAGTGCGCGGCCGGCACCGGCCGCTTTCTGGAAATCATGGCCGCCACCCTGGGGTTCTCCCTGGCCGAGTTCGGTAGCCAGGCGCTGGCCTCCAGCCATGAAGCCCCGATCAACAGCATGTGCACCGTCTTTGCCGAGTCGGAGGTCATCTCGCTGAAAAACCATGGCGTCCCGGCTGCCGACATTGCCAGGGCTCTGCACTTGGCCGTGGTCAATCGTCTCTGTTCGATGATCCGGCACCTGGGCGAGGACTCCCAGCTGGTCTTCACCGGCGGGGTGGCGAACAATCCCGCCATCGCCGTCCTGCTGCAAGAAAAACTCGGCGTCGAGGTTGCCATCCCCCATCTCCCCGAAATGACCGGAGCGATTGGCGCCGCCCTCCACGCTTACGCTATGGATGGGAAGCCGCGATGTGACTGAGGAGCCTTCAAGGCCGGTCGTAACCGGAGGCGACCCTGGTCCGCTGCCCTAGCCGGAGTCTTGCCAAGTATCCTTCCCCTTGCCCCCAGCCAGGGTCTTTGGTAAGGTGTACCCATGCACCCGACCAAACCTTCCCTCTCGTTGCGCACGTCCGGGATCATACCATGCCGGCGCGGACGCACTCTGCGCGCGCTGCTCAAGTCCAGGTGGCCAGTGCCGATTCTGGCGGTTTTCGTCACCCTCCTCTGCCTTGTCCCCTCTCCCTCCCGCGCCTCCTCCCCTAACCAAAGCATCAATGTCGTCATGGACGACAACTACCCGCCGTTCATCATGCGCAGCGAGGATGGCACGCTGAAAGGCATCCTCGTCGATCAATGGCAGCTCTGGGAAAAAAAGACCGGCATCCACCCCGAACTCAGCGCCATGGACTGGGCCGAGGCGCAGCGACGCATGCTGGCCGGTGAATTCGATGTTATCGACACCATCTTTAAGACCCCGAGCCGCACCGCCCTGTACGACTTCTCAAAGCCCTACGCCACCATCGATGTCCCGCTCTATTTCCATACCGACATCAGCGGCATCAAAGGCGGGGAGGATGCCCGCGGTTTTGTCGTCGGGGTCAAGGCCGGCGATGCGGTAATCGAACGGCTCCAGGCCCAGGGCGCAACCAACCTCCTTGAATTCAATAGCTACGAGGCCATCGTCGACGCTGCCCGGGACGGCAAGATCAAGGTCTTTTCCGTTGACCGGCCGCCAGCCCTGTACTTCCTCAACCGGATGGGCATCAGCGACCGTTTCCGGGAGACCGCCGCCCCACTGTACAGCGGCGAATTCCACCGGGCGGTGCGCAAGGGCAACACTCAGCTCCTCAGCCAGATCGAACGAGGTTTCGCCAAAATCACAGCGGCGGAATACCAAGCCATTGACCGCCGCTGGCTGGGCACTGCTGTCGCCACTTCTGCCTGGCACCATTATGCTTTGACCTGCCTTGCCATCATCGCCGGACTCGTATTCCTGCTCTTGATCTGGATCGGACTGCTCCGGCATGGCATCGAGAAAAGGACCGCCGACTTGCAGCACACCAGCGAATACCTCAAGGCTGTGCTGGATTCAGTCAACGATGCCATCTTCGTTCATGATAGCGAGACCGGAGCCATTATCGATGCCAATCAGGCCATGCTCGACATGTACTGCCTCTCGCGGGAAGAGGCCCTCGCCGCCTCAGTCGATGATCTGAGCCTCGGCGCCCCGCCGTACTCCCAGTCAGATGCCATGGCGTGGCTGGCCAAGGCGAGGGCCGAAGGCCCGCAAACCTTCGAGTGGATGGCCAGACGCTACCAGGGTGAAGTTTTTCCCGTCGAGGTCAGCCTCCGTTTTTGCCGGATCGGCGCCAACCCCCGCTACCTCGTCACTGTCCGCGACATCACGGCCCGGAAAAAATCTGAAGAATCCCTCGCTGCCAGCGAAAAAAAATACCGCGAACTTTACGAGAGCATGGCCGACGCCTTTGTCCGGGTTGACATGAACGGGCGCATTCTTGAAAGCAACACCGTATACCAGGACTTAGTCGGCTATTCTGCCGAAGAACTTGCGGCCTTAACATATATCGACCTGACCCCGGCACAATGGCATCCTATCGAAGCCGATATCGTGCGAGACCAAATCTTGCCTCTGGGTTACTCGAAAGTCTACGAAAAGGAATATCGCCGTAGCAACGGGACCACCATCCCCGTGGAACTCCGCACCTTCTTGATACGCAACCGGGACGGCGAACCGGAAGGCATGTGGGCCATCGTCCGCGACATCTCCGAACGGAGGCGGATCGAAGAGGATCGGCGGGAGATGGAACGCAAACTGCTCCACACCCAAAAACTCGAGAGCCTGGGCGTCATGGCAGGCGGCATTGCCCATGACTTCAACAACCTGTTGATGGCCATTCAAGGCAATCTCGAACTGGCAATGATGGACATCCCATCCGCCTCCCCTGCCCAGGAGAGCCTCGCCAACTGCATGCAGGCCATCCGCAGGGCAACCGACCTCACCCGGCAGATGCTGGCCTATTCCGGCAAGGGGCATTTCGTGATCGAGCCCATCGACCTCAACGCCCTGGTGCTTGAGAATTTCCACCTCTTCAAGGCCTCCATAGCCAAGACCGTTAAACTGACGCTCCACCTGGGCCAAGGACTCCCGGCCATCAATGCCGATGCGGGGCAGATTCAACAGGTCATCATGAACCTGATCACCAACGCCGCCGAGGCCCTTGACCAGCAAGCCGGCGTCGTCACCATCCGCACCGGGGTGGATTTCTGCGATGAGAACTACCTCCAGGGCGGCAGACAGCACTGCCTGCCGCCGCCTGGCAACTTCGCCTGGGTCGAGGTCACCGACACCGGTTGCGGCATGGACGAAGAGACCTTAGAACGGCTCTTCGATCCCTTCTTCACCACCAAATTCACTGGCCGCGGCCTTGGCACCTCGGCCATTCTCGGCATCATCCATGGCCATAACGGGGCGATCATCGTCGACAGCACCCCCAACCATGGCACCTCGTTCAAGATCCTGCTGCCTGCGGCCGCCATGGCGCCATCATATCTGGAGGTCACGCCGCCAAGCGCATCTCCGGGAGAAGATCGACCAGCCATTGAACCAGCCGGACCCATCCTGCTCGTTGATGACGAAGACTTCGTGCGCCAGGTCTGCTCCGCCATGCTGGAACGCCTGGGCTGGCATCACATTTTTGAGGCCAAAGACGGGATGGAGGCGGTGGAGATCTTCAGCCAGCACAGCACAACCATTCGCTGCGCCATTATCGACCTCTCTATGCCGCGCATGGATGGAATGGCGACATTCAGGGCGATTCAGGCCATCTCCCCAAACACCCCGGTGATTATTGCCAGCGGCTTCAGCGAAGAAGAGCTGACGCAAAATTTCACAGATCAAGGCGTGGCCGGTTTCATTGCCAAGCCGTTCACTCTGGACAAACTGCGGGACGAAATCAACCGGGTTCTCACGCCCCAAACCGGGCAAGGAGGCGCCAACTATTCAATCTGAAAGAGAAGGCCATCGATCTCCACCCGGTCTCCTTTGCGCAACTGGGCGCCACGCCTCAATTCAACCGCCCCATTGACCGTGACTTCGCCCGCCTGGATGCGGGCTTTGGCCTCACCGCCAGTGGACACGGCGTTGACGAGTTTCAAGAATTGGCCCAAGCGGATCGACTCATCCCTGATCGCTATCTTTTCCATACCCCATCCTCTGCTTTCTGGTTATACTCTCACCGCTCTTCTGGCGCGGCAGCTGCCGCCACTGTAGCCCGGCAAAACCCATCCGCCCGTGTCCTGCCGCCAGCTACCAACCATATCAAGGCCACGATGCTGCCATCACCCCTTTTCTCGCACCCATGACCTTTCTCCCCACCACCGCCGCGGAACTGAAAACCCTTGGCTGGCAGCAGGCCGACATCATCCTGGTCAGCGGCGATACCTACATCGACAGCCCCTTCATCGGCGTGGCCCTGATCGGCCGGGTCCTGACCGAGGCCGGCTTCAAGGTCGCCATCATCGCCCAGCCGGATACCGGCTCGGCGGAGGATATCAGCCGGCTCGGCGAGCCCAGGCTGTTTTGGGGGGTGAGCGGCGGCAGCATCGACTCCATGGTCGCCAATTACACCGCCGCTTATAAGCACCGGAAATCGGATGACTTCACTCCCGGTGGCCAAAATACCCGCCGCCCGGACCGGGCAGTCATCGCCTACACCAATCTGATCCGCCGTTTCTGCAAAGGCGGCAAGCCCATTGTCCTCGGCGGCATCGAGGCCAGCCTCCGCCGCCTGGCCCACTTTGACGCCTGGTCCAACCGGGTGAGGAAATCAATCCTCTTTGACGCCAAGGCCGACATCCTCGTCTACGGCATGGCGGAGAAAACCGTCCTCGCCCTGGCCGAATGCCTGGACCAAGGCCGTGACTTTCGCGACCTCCCCGGCCTCTGCTACCCAGCCTCCACCCCCCCTACACACGCTCTGATCCTGCCAGACTTCAGCACAGTGGCTGCTGAGTCCAAGGCCCTGATCGCCATGTTCCACACCTTCTACCAGAACAACGACCCCATCACCGCCCAATGCCTGGCCCAACGCCAGGATGACAACCGCTTCCTGATCCAGAACCCGCCAGCCCCCCTGCTCAGCCAGGACGAACTGGACCGCATCCACGAACTACCCTTTACCCGCTCGGTCCACCCCTATTACCAAAACCAAGGCAAGGTCAAGGCCCAGGATACCATTCAGTTCGCCCTTACCACCCACCGCGGCTGTTATGGCGAGTGTAACTTCTGCGCCATTGCCGTCCATCAGGGAAGGACCGTTGTCAACCGCAGCCTGGAGTCGATCCTGCGGGAAGCCCGGCAATTGGGAAAACACCCCGACTTCAAGGGAATCATCCTCGATGCCGGAGGACCCACCGCCAACATGTACGGCTACGAATGCCCGAAAAAGATCGCCAAAGGGGTCTGCCGCCACCGGCGCTGCCTCACCCCGGAGATCTGCCCCAGCCTCAAAATCGATCACAGGCCGCAGATCACACTCCTCCGCCGCCTACGCGCCCTGCCTGGCGTCAAACAGGTCTTCGTGGCCTCGGGGATCCGCTATGACCTGATTCTGGCAGACAACACCAACGGCCTCAAGTATCTCAAGGCGTTAGTTGACCACCACATTTCAGGCCAGATGAAAGTCGCACCGGAACATAGCCAAGACCATGTCCTCAATCTGATGGGCAAACCGGACATCGCCTCCCTCCTAGAGTTCAAGCGACTCTTTGAACGCTACAGCCGTGATGCGGGAAAAGAACAATACTTGACCTACTACTATATCGCCGCCCACCCCGGCTGCCGCAGCGAGGACATGACCAGCCTGCGCGACTTCTGCCGCCAAGCCTTGCGGACCACTCCCGAGCAGGTACAGATCTTCACCCCCACGCCATCGACCTACTCGACCTTGATGTATTGCACCGGCTGTAATCCGTTTGATAACGCAGAGATTTTCGTGGAGAGAGACAAAGCTAGGAGGGAGGCGCAAAAACGCCAGCTGACTGGAGCCAGGAAGCCGCCCCAGCACCATTCGGCACCCAGACGGCAACACCGCATCGACACAGGAGCTTCTCTGGCCGTGCCTGCCCATCCCGGTGCTGGCCGGCACAGAAAGAAACGATAAAGGCGGGTGCTCACCCTACCCCGTGACAAGGGCAACAAACAATCCAGGGTGCACAGACCCGACATGAGAGAACAGAAGTGTTACAAGGGTGAGCAGAGACCGCGGCGCCTCAGCAACGGGCTCAGGAAAAACGCTAAAATCACTCCTGATGGCTAATCCCCACGATGCCGGCCAATTCCTTAACCATGGTGTCCAAGGCCCTGGCCTGGCCACTCAGTTCCTCGCTGGCCGAGGCCGCCTCTTCCGAAATCGCCGCGTTGGCTTGGGTGACCTTATCCACCTCGCTGATGGCCATATTGATCTGATTGACGCCCAAGGCCTGCTCCTGGCTCGCCACCGTAATCTCGCTGGCCAAGGTGCTCACTTGCTTGACGTTGTCAACAATCGCGTTCAGGATTGTGCCGACTTCGTCAGCGGCGCGCACACCAGCATCGGCATTGCCTTGGGACTCCTCGATGAGATGAGCGGTGTTTTTTGCCGCCTCGGCGCTGCGCATGGCCAACGAGCGAACCTCCTCTGCCACCACGGCAAAGCCTGCCCCGGCCTCGCCGGCTCGTGCCGCCTCAACGGCGGCGTTCAGAGCCAGCAGATTGGTCTGGAAGGCAATCTCGTCGATGGTCTTCATGATGGTGGCAGTCTGATCGGACGACGCCTTGATGCTGGCGATGGCGGTCTTCATCTTGGACATGCTGGCCTGGGCGTCCTCCGCGGATCGCCGGGCCTCCTCGGCCTTTTGCGAGGCTTTCCCCACGCTCTCGGCGTTGGCCCGGCTCATGCTCGACACCTCTTCCAAAGAGGCGGAGGTCTCTTCCAGACTTGAGGCCTGGGTCTGGGATCCATCGGCCAGCTGGTTGCTGGACGACGAGACGTGGGCGGCGGCCTCCAGCAGATTGGCGGCGTTGCCCTGTAGGTCGCGGATAATCACGCTCACCGGCTTGATAACCGAATCGGCAATGACTTTCAAAGCGAGGGTACCGAAGAACAGGGCCATGACCCCAAGGCCGACGACGACGATTCCCATCCCCTTTCTGATGGCGGCTTCGAGCTCCTGGTCGGCCTGAGCCAGTGACTGGATCACTTCAAAGGCACCATGAAGCTCCCCGGCCTTCCAGTTCTCCATGGGCCCACCCGTAGGGTCTTGGCCTTGACTGTTACCCCAGTACTTCTGAGAGAGGGCGGGGTCGCCATGGCAGTAGAGGCAGGGTTCGCTGAGTCTAATAGGCCGGAAATACCGCACAGCGTTCTTCTCGTGGTCGATGATATAATACTCACTCAGATTCTTGTCCTGCAGTGCCGTGAGCGCCTCCATCTCCACGGAGTCTGGAGCGTTTTTCGGGTTGCGCGGGCTCACCTTTGGCACGCGGAAGGTATATCCGCCGTCTTCGGCCTTGCGCATGGCGGCGTTCCAGGCAGTTACCACCGGCACAAGGGCCAGCACCGATTCTCTCTTGCCCTCCTCAGCCATCTTCCTAATCTGTGTGACATCAAAGAGGCCAAGCTCCCACTTGCGCTCCATTTCCTGCCGGGTCGATTCCGCCGTCAAACAGATAGTCTTGGCCTTATCGACAAAGGTAGCGATGGTCTTGGCCCGTGATTGATCGATGTAGAGCTTAAAGAGGATGGAAACGAGGAGGGCGGGAAGCAGGATGCCAAGTAAAACTATTTTGCCGCGCAATGACCACTGTTGACTATTCATCTCGTCTTCTCCTTGGTGCGTTGATAAGAATGGCTCCAGGAAAAGTATGGCACAGGCGAAACAAATTTGTCAAACGGGAAAATTTACGAAAAACTATGAGGAGGCATCGGCACGGCTGTCGGCAAACAAGGAAACCGGGCCACCAACCATCACCCGTCGGCGAACTTGGCCTTCATAAGCAGGATCTGGTCCATGGAGGCAAAGAAAATGTCCAGCAGATCAGGATCGAAATGACGGCCCCTCCCCTCCTTCATGATTGCAAGGGCCTCATCGACTGGCATGGCCGCCTTGTACACCCGATGTGATGTCAACGCGTCGAACACATCGCAGATGGCCGTAATCCGGCCTTCCATGGGAATGTCTGCCCCGCTCAGCCCCCGCGGGTAGCCGGAACCATCAAATTTTTCATGATGGGTATAGGCGATCTGGGCGCCGAAAAGCAGGATCTCGGAGCGAGAATCCTCAAGGATGCGAAAGCCTATTTCGGCATGGTCCTTGATGACATCGAACTCTTCCTTGGTCAAGGCGCCCGGTTTCAGGAGAATGGCGTCGGGGATGCCGATCTTACCCACGTCGTGAAGCAGGCTCGCCACCCGTATCTGTTCGCAGAACTCCGGCGGACACCCAGCCTGCTGGGCCAATATCTCGCAAAACACCCCCATACGGATGGTGTGCTGGGCAGTCTCGTTGTCCCTGAACTCGGCAGCCTTGGCCAAACGGAAGATGGTCTCCTCCCGGGAGTCTCTGATCTCCTGTTCGGCTAAGACCAGCTTCTTGGTCCGCTCCCGGACCAGGGTCTCAAGCCCTTCGCTGTACATCCGGTTATTGATTTCAAGCTCCCTGCGCCGCAGGGCGTTGGCGATGCTGATCAACAGCTCGTTGCGGCCAAACGGTTTGATGATGTAGCCATAGGCGCCCATCTCAAGGGTCCGGACCGCCACGTTGCGGTCATCCACCGCAGTGGCCATGATCACGGCCATGTTCTCGTCCATCTGACTTGCGCTGAGCAAAAGATCGAGACCCGTCTTGCCCGGCATGTTGATATCGGAAATCAGGAGCGAAAACCGCTCTTTCTCCAGAATCGACAGGGCCGCATCAACCCCTGAGGCAGTGACGCATTTAAAGCCTTCACGGCTGGCGATACTCTCTATCAACCCGCGAATCGGCTCTTCATCGTCGACGATAAGAATCTTGTGTTGTTTCGATACGGTCATTGGCACGCTCTGGCTATGGATACACTACGGCAACACAACATATGTCAAGGTATTCTAGCAGTTCAGCAAATCCTTGGCAACTGCTCGGCAACCGGCATCTCTAAAATTCTTTTCACCCCCAGCGGGGTTCGCAAGGCCACCAATCCAGGATGGTCAGACACCACCTCGCCAATGACCCTGGCCTCCCGCCCCAGATCGTGTCCCCGCATGGCGGCAAGGACCGGCTCGGCATCCTCCGGGGCGACCACGGCCAAGAGCTTCCCCTCATTGGCCACCGCCAGGGGATCAAGCCCCAGGACCTCGCAGACGCTGCGCACCGAAGGGCGAACCGGCACCTGACTCTCCTCCACCACGATGCCAAGCCCGGACGAAGCGGCGAACTCATTGAGACTGGTGGCCACTCCCCCCCGGGTGGGATCGCGCATGACCCTGATCCCCGGCGACCCTTTCAGCATCAACGCCACCAAGCCATGGAGGGCGGCGGTGTCCGATTCGATCCGGGTGGCAAAGGAAAGCTGCTCGCGGCTGGTCAGCACCGCCAGACCATGATCACCAATGGTACCGGAGACGATCACCTTGTCACCAGGCCTGATCCTGGCGGGGTCAAGCACCAGGCCATCGGGCACCACGCCGATCCCGGACGTGTTGATGAAAATCTTGTCGCATTTCCCCCGGGGCACCACCTTGGTGTCGCCGGTGACGACCTGGACCCCGGCCTTGAGGATGGCCTGTTCCATGGAGCCGAGGATCTGGTCAAGGGTTGCCAGCTCCAGCCCCTCTTCCAGTACCAGACCGACGCTCAGAAAAAGCGGCATCGCCCCGGACATGGCGACATCGTTGATCGTGCCGTTGATGGCAAGTTCGCCGATCGTGCCGCCTGGGAAGATAATCGGATCGACGACATAGGTGTCGGTGCTGAAGGCGAGCCGGCCTGGCGGCAGCGTAAGCACGGCCTGGTCATTTAAGCGATCCAGCGCAGGATTGGAGAATCGGGGCAGGATCATCGAGGCGATCAACTCGGCGGACAATTTACCGCCGCTGCCATGGGCGAGTTGGATGGTGATGTGCTGCCGGAGCGGCAAAGGACAAGAAAAGCTGGCCATAGGATATCAGAGGAGTGGTTGACTGTTGATGGGCTGAACGACTGTGGCGAATAAGGTCCATGCGTAATCGGCAGGCGGCAAGCCGTGAATCCCGGAGACCGCGAACCGACACCTCCGGACAGTTACAATTTTTTGTAGCGGTAATAGGCGGCGCACGCGCCTTCACTGGAAACCATGGTAGCTCCCAGGGGATGCTCCGGACGGCATGATTCCCCGAAGGCGGGGCATTGATCGGGCCTCTGCAAGCCCTGAAGGACAAGGCCGCTGATGCATTCGGCGGCCTCATGGGTCTCCATGGCAGCGACGGCAAACCGCTGCGCGGCGTCAAAGGCCGCAAACTCCTCCCGCAACGCCAGGCCACTGGCCGGCATCAGGCCGATGCCTCGCCACTTCTGGTCCTTGACCATAAAGACGCGATCGACCATGGCCCGAGCCGCCGGGTTGCCGCCAGGACGCACCGAACGGGCGTATTGATTCTCCACCTCATGCCGCCCCGACTCCAACTGGCGGATGAGGAGCAGCAAACCCTCCAGAATATCGTTGGACTCAAGACCGGTGACCACGATCGGCACCCGGTAGCCGGCGGCAATCGCCTCGTATTCGGCAAGGCCCATCACCGTGCAGACGTGGCCTGCCGCCAGGTAGCCCTGGACCCGGTTGCCAGGAGAATCGAGCAGCGCCCTCATGGCCGGCGGCACCAGGACATGGCAGACCAGGATGCTGAAGTTGCGAAGTCCTTCGCTTGCCGCCTGGGCCACTACCATGGCATTACCAGGGGCCGTGGTCTCAAAACCGATAGCCAGAAACACCACCTGCCGGCTGGGGTTGTCACGGGCGATCTGCAGGGCATCCAACGGCGAGTAGACGATCCGGACATCCCCCCCCTCGGACCGAGCGGTCAAGAGATCCCGTTCGCTGCCCGGCACCCGCAGCATATCGCCGAAGCTCGTGAAGATCACCTCCGGCATCTTGGCAATGGCAATGGCCTGGTCGATGATCTCCAGTGGGGTGACGCACACCGGACACCCCGGGCCATGGACCAGCGAAATATGAGGCGGCAACAGCTGATCGATCCCGCTACGCACTATGGCGTGGGTCTGCCCCCCGCACACCTCCATGATCACCCACGGCCTGGTCACCAGCCGGGTGATCTCATCAAGCATCAGGCGGGCGACGGCCGGATCCCGGAACTCATCAAGGTAACGGCTCATCATCCCTCCTGGCCGGCTCCGAACCGTCCCGCAGCTGGTCTGCCTTGGCCAGCAATTCCTGCCAGAGTTCTAGAGTCTTCACGGCCTCCTCCTCATCGAGAATGGAGAGGGCAAACCCGGCATGGACCACGGTGTACTGACCTATCTCGATCTCGGGCACATATTCGAGACAGACCTGGGAGACCGTGCCGTCATAATCGACCTGCCCCATCTTCAGGCCGGCGTTCTGATAGATGGCAATTAACTTTCCTGGGATGGCAAGACACATGAGACGCTCCGCACAATTCCGTTCAACTCTGAGACCAGGGAGGAAATCCCTGCCTCGGCCAACATCATAACAGTAAACTTACAATTCATCCAAATTGTCCAGCCCAACAAAGAGTCAAAGGGTAAAAAATTCAAACGCCGCATCAAAAAAGCATCCATACCCAAAACAACGCCTGTGTCTCTTTAACCTCGTTACAGGGCGCATGCCATTTATTTTGTCAGTCGCCATGAAGTGTGGTATAAAAGCACCTCATTTCACTCTCTGAAATAACACCGCCAATGTCAATCAAAATAGCAATCAACGGCTTTGGCCGCATAGGCCGCCAAATCACCAGGCTTCTCGCCTCCGGCCCCTGGGCCGGTGTTGAATTGCGGGCGATCAACTCGCTGGAACCGATTGCCCAGGCTGCCCACCTGCTCCGCTACGACAGCAATCATGGCGTATTTGCCACCTCGGTGGCCACCGAGGGCCAGATCCTGCGCATCGGCGGTCATGCAATCCCCTTTCTCAACCAGCCGGACCCCAGCCTCCTCCCCTGGCGAGACTTGGGCATCGATCTGGTGATCGAGGCGAGTGGCGGCCTCACCCGTGGACGTCAGGCCCACCTCCACCGGGAGGCCGGGGCGGCCAAGGTGCTGATCACCGCCGCTGCCGACGCCCCCGACATCACCCTGTGCCTGGGGGTCAATCACGACCTCTACCGGCCTGACGAGCACCACGTGGTCAGCGGCAGCAGCTGCACAACCAATTGCCTGGCCCCGGCGGCAAAGGTACTCCACGACGAATTCACCATCCTCTCGGCCCAGGCCACCTTCCTGCACTCGTACACCATCAGCCAGCCCCTCCTGGACCTAAATGGCCATGATCCCCGCCGGATGCGGGCCGCGGGCCTAAATATCATCCCCACCACCACCAGCGCCAGCCAGCAACTGCCCCTGGTAATCCCCGAACTTGCCGGCCGCTTCTCTGCCACTGCCGTCCGGGTGCCGACCCCGGAGGTCCATCTGGCCTACCTGACTGCCAAGCTCGCCCGCCAGACCACCCCAGCCGAGGTGGTATCTGCCTTTGTCAGGGCGGCAGACGGCCCATTCCACGGCATCATCCAGGTCTGCGCCCAACCGCTGGTCAGCGTGGACTTCAAAGAAAACGCCGCCTCGTCAATCCTTGACGCCGAGAGTGTCAAGGTCCTGGCCGACCTCATCCAGATCATGATCTGGCACGATAATGAATCTTCCTATTGCAAACGGATGATCGATCTTGTTAGATATATGACAGCCGCGTCCGGAGCCCCGCAGTTTCCCACCGCCAGACCCTAGCACTCAAGGTCATAGTTCCGGGCTCGGCCAGGTTGCCTATAAAAAAATCGAGCCTCGATCCCAACCAGGACGCGTACCCAGCCATGAGCTGCCCCATGTCCAGATCAGGATCAGACGCCCGCAGATAGCCCTTGACCGGATGCCACATCAACACAGAAAGGAATCATACCCATGACACGATCATCGCTCCGCCCCGTTCTGACACGACTGCTTGTCCTTACCCAGATTGTTGTACTGGCTGCCGGTTGCGGCAAGAAGGAAGAAGACTATGCCGCCACCGTCAACAAGGCGCCCATCACCAAAAATGAATTGAAGGCGGAGATGGACCGCATCAAGCAACGGTTCTACAACACCTCCCCGATGTCTGACCAGCAGGCCTCCCAGATGGAGTCAGAGATCCTGGACATCATGATCGGCGGCGAACTGCTCTACCAGGCCAGCCAGAAAGCCGGCATCCAGGTTCCCGACCAGGAAGTCAAGGAGCAGATGGCAAAGAGCAAGGCCCAGTTCCCCGATACGGACAAATTCAAAAACACCTTCACCGAGCAAGACATTCGCAAGAAAATCGCCACCGAAAAGTTCATCACCAAGGAATTTGCCGATACCACCAACATCACCGACGAGCAGACGCATAAATATTACGAAACCAACTTAGCCGATTTCACCCGCCCCGAGCAGGTCCTGGTCAGCAATATCCTGATCAAGGTCAAGAAAGATGCCAGCAAGGAAGAGAAAGCCAAGGCCATGGACAAACTAAAAGGGCTCCAGAAAGAGCTGAGCAAAGGCGGCGACTTTACGGAATTGGCCAAGAAACACTCCGAGGATGGCAATGCCTCAGCCGGAGGCATGATGGGTTTTGTGCTACGCGGCCAGACCGAAAAACCGTTCGAGGAGGCCGTGTTTTCTCTTGAGCCAGAAAAAACCGCCATTGTCGAGACCCAAGTTGGCTATCAGCTGGTGCGGGCAACCGACAAAAAAGAGACCATGGTCGTGCCTTATGAAGATGTCGCGGAAAAGCTGAGGAACTTCCTCAAGCAGCAGGAGATCCAGAAGAAGATCGACACCTTCATCAAAGAGCAGCGCAACAAGGCCGCCATCGACGTCCGTCTCAAGCCGGCCCAGGCTCCGGCAGACGCTAAGGCTTCCCCGGCGGCCGACAACAAGCAGCCCGCCGCCGGAGACAAAGCCCCCCATTGACCAATCGGCCCAGTGCCGCCAAAAGAGCGCTTACGCCCTGCGGACCATGATCAGCAGGGCGTAAGCTCGTCACAAGCCGCCCGGAGAGGACGCTGCGTGGGCTGACTAAGAGCTGCGATACCAGGAGATGACTCGTTCATGAATCACCACCAACGTATCACCCTGCTCAAGGAAATTGACCTCTTTCGCTCTTTTGACTCCACCGAACTCGACCGCCTCGCTGACGCCCTGGAAGAACTCGCGGTTGCGCCAAATACGGTCCTCTGCTCGGAAGGTGAGCCAGGCATGGATATGTTTATCCTCCTGGACGGAGCCCTGCAAGTCATCAAGGATTCCCGGACCATCACCACCATCCATCCGGTCGGCTACATCGGCGAGATGTCCATTATCGACGAAATGCCCCGCTCCGCCACTGTTGTCGCCTCCACGCCGGCAACGCTGTTGCGGATCCCACGCTCCCATTTTCAGGAATACCTTGCCAGCCAGCCACCGTCCATGGTCGCCTTGATCCGGACCCTGAGCCAGCGCGTGCGGGAAGACACCCGTCAGTTGGCCAAGGAGTACGAAAAGGCAAATATCCTGATCCACGACATGCGTAACGCCATGACCGCCTTCCTGCTCCTCGACCTCATGGACAAGGACAGTCTGCCCCCAGAGCAACGCCGCTACCTGGAGCTCATGAGCAAAAGCCGGGCTGATGTGACCAGCATGATGGAGGAGGCCCTGGCCAACGCCAAGCGGCTGCATTTTCATAAAGGACGGCAACGGAACTCCCTGGCCGCTATCCTCGACGCCATCCCCGCCACCTTGCTCTGCCACCCGGACCTGCACGACAAGGCAATCATCGTCCGCCACAAATCGCCAGTCCCTGATTGCCATTGCAGCAGCCTTGACATCGACCGGGTCGTGACCAACCTGGTCATTAACGCCGGTCAGGCAAGCCACCCTCAGGACGAGATCACAATCACCTTGGCCTGCCAAGCAGGGGAAGCGGTGGTGGAGGTTATCGACCAGGGAACCGGTATCCCGCAAGCGCTCCAGGCCAAGATCTTCACGCCCCACTTTTCCACCAAACCCGACGGCAACGGCCTGGGTCTGGCCTCATGCCGAGAGATCATCACCCGCTACGGCGGCACCCTAACCTGCCAGAGCGAGGAAGGCGGTGGCGCCACCTTTCGCTTTACCCTGCCACTGACCCGAGAACCATGACCGAGCCTGACGACTTCTACACTCAGGTGTTGACTGCCTCAGGTTTCATCGCCCCACGCCTTGCCGGGCATCCAAGTATAGCCGTGATCCTCGGCACAGGCCAGGATCTCCTGCCGGACGGCTTCGTCCCCCAAGACACGTTCCTCTACCCCGATATCCCGGGCTTTCCGCAAACCACGGTCCCCGGGCATCCGGGCCGCCTGGTGTCCGGCCGTCTGGCGGAAAAACGCTGTTTGATCTTCCAGGGCAGGTTCCACTGGTACGAGGGTCATGATGCCAAAACCATCAGCCTTCCCGTCAGAGTAGCGGCCGAACTGGGCTGCCAAACCCTGATCATCACCAACACCGCTGGCGGACTGAACCTTACTTTTACCCCTGGCGACCTGATGGTGATCAACGACCACATCAACTTGATCCCTGGCAATCCCTTGCGAGGCGTCAACCAGGAGGCATGGGGCCCGCGCTTCCCCGACATGTCACAGGCCTACTCGCCTAGACTCAAGGCCATAGCCGGGGAAGCAGCTGCCGCGCGGGAAGTTTTGCTGCGAAGCGGCGTCTATGTCGGCATCCAGGGACCCAGCTTGGAGACCCCGGCAGAGACCAAATTATTACGGATATGTGGAGGGGATGCGGTGGGGATGTCCACCGTGCTGGAAGTTATTGCCGCGGCGCATAGCGGCCTGGAGGTGCTGGGGCTGTCGCTCATCGCCAATATCAACGATCCGGAGGCGATGCAGCCGATCCGTATCGACGAGGTGATCTCCCAAGTAACAAAGGCGGCAGAAAAAACCTGCCGCCTCCTTGGCGAAATCATCACCAGGCTCTGAGCCCCATGCCAGCCTGCCGATTTTTCATATCTGCCCCTTGTGGCCCGGGACGATCACATGTCTTGTGACGCTTTCTTTGCAACCATTACCTGGCTCGGCTCTCTGTATTTTCTGTTGCCCGCCGCCGCCGTCCTCTCTTTCCTGCTCCTCTGGATGGGCAGGTCGCATGAGGCCCTCTTGCTGGGATTGTCCCTTTCGTGCTCAGTGATTGCGGCCCATGTTCTCAAACTGCTTCTGCGCAGGCCACGGCCAGAGGCCTCGGATCTCCTGATTCCGATGCCGTCCGATTGGTCTTTCCCCAGTGCCCACACCACCCAGGCGGCCGCCTTTTTCCTGACGGCAACCATTATCGCCGCCCGGACCCTGCCGCCCATCTGGGCAAAGACCTGCACGGTGGCAAGCGTGCTAATCATTTTCGCTGTCGGCTGGTCGCGGGTGTATCTGCAGGTCCATTATCTGACCGATGTCGTGGCAGGCTGCGCCCTGGCGGCCATTATCGTTACCGCGATAGCCATTCTCCTCCCCTATCTTCATGCCCATCTCGGGAGCTGAATGCCCCCACGGACCACATCCTCTGAGGAGCGTCCCATGTACAACAAATTTCTTGGCACCGGCGAACAAGGGTACCACCCTCTGCGCAAGATCAAGGTGTGCCTATCCGGCCTCCGCTATGCCATGCGCTATGACTTCAGCGTCGCCTACAAAGTGTATCTGTCGGTCATCACCCTCATCCTGTGCTTCCTCTTGCGGCAATGGATCGACTTCCTGCTCATCATGGGCGCCACCGCTCTGGTCCTGATCGCCGAGATGTTCAACAGCGCCATTGAAGCCTTATGCGACTTTGTCGAGACCCACGAGAATCATAAGATCAAGGTCATAAAAGATATCTCCGCGGCCGCAGCGGGCATCAGCATCCTGCTCTGGACTGTCATCCTGGGCGGCGAATTCTTCCATCTCAAACAAGCCTTAGGGATCTGAAAGGGCAAGAACAGCCCCCCAACGATTACTTCAATCCCCTTCAAACTCGGTCAGGGAAAATACGGAATAGCCCTTGTCCCGCAACTTCTTCTCGCCCCCGACATCGGGCAGATTGACAATAAAGGCCATCTCCGCCACCACCCCGCCGAGCTTCTCCACCAGGGCGGCCGCGGCAAGGGCCGTGCCGCCGGTGGCCAACAGATCATCGACCAGCAGAACCCTGGTACCTGGGGCAAAGGCATCCTTGTGGATCTCGATCCGGTCAGTGCCATACTCCAGGCTGTACTCCTGCGAGACCACCTCCGCCGGCAGCTTGCCTTTCTTCCGGATCGGGGCAAACCCCTTGCCCAGGGTGTAGGACAAGGCGCCGCCCATGATGAAGCCCCGGGCTTCGATCCCGGCGATGACGTCGTACTCCACCTCCTTGGTGATATAACGCTGGGTAAAACTGTCGATCATCAACCGGAACCCCACCGGGTCCTTGATCAGGGTGGTGATGTCACGGAACATGATACCCTTCTTGGGGTAATCCGGGATGGTACGAATTTTTGATTTTATCGGCACGGCGCGTTCCTCTCTCTTATTTAGGTTACTGATGACACCCGATCGCCTCAAGCAACGGCATCAGGCCACACAGACATCGGTATAGGCGGCTATCTGCGGGATCGTCTCCACAAACAGACGGATAACATTATGGGCGTTCTGGCGCATGGTGGACAGGATCATCTCCCAGGTCACCGGCGCTTCCTCTTCGTGCCAGCAATCGTAATCAGTGGACATGGCCACCGTGGCGTAGTGGATCTTCTGCTCCCGGGCCAAATTGACCTCCGGCACGGTGCTCATGTTGATCACATCCGCATTCCAGCCCCGAAACATATGGCTCTCCGCCTTGGTCGAAAAACGAGGCCCCTCAACGGTGATCACGGTCTTGCCGCTGTGGGCGGCGAGACCTAGCCTGGCCGCATTCTCCGCCAGCAAGGCCCGGAGGCTGGGGCAAAACGGCTCCGCCATGGGGGTATGCACCACCGGCCCCTGATCGAAAAAGGTGGTTTTGCGCTGCTTGGTAAAATCAATGAACTGGTCGGGAAACACCAAGTGCCCAGGTGCGATCTCCTGGCGCAGGGAACCCACCGCAGTGGCCGCCAGAATATGGGTGCAACCCTGTTCCTTCAAGGCCCAGATATTGGCCCTGAAATTGACCCCACTGGGATAGATAGAGTGATCCTTGCCATGCCGGGCGAGGATCACCACCGGCACCCCGGTGATCCGCCCGCAGGTCAAAACCGACGACGGACTGCCGTAGGGGGTGGTCACCGCCACCTCGCTTGCCTCTGCCAGAATCTTCGGGTCATCCAGCCCGGAACCGCCGATGATGCCAACTTTAATCATGGGTCTTGTCCTCTCCATGGAGTATCGTCACCAGTTCAGACTGATCGTCTGCACAGTGAGCCAACATTAAGTATAGACACCTGATTTACCCAGGCCCGCCAGGGCTGTCAAGGGCAAAACAACGCCAGCGCCCGCCTGGGTAACTATCAAAAAATCAATTGCCTTGCCCTGCCTTTCGGGCTATAAAACAAGAAAATCATACGTAGCGTCACTGGGAGATTACCGACAAATTCAACTTCGCGAGCCTGCCATGTTCGGACTGGGAATGCCAGAGCTACTGATCATCCTGGTGATCATCGTCATTATTTTTGGAGCAGGGAAGCTGCCGGAAATCGGATCGGGCCTCGGCAAAGGCATCAAGAACTTCAAAGACGCCTCCAAGTCCGACCCCAACAAGATCACTGACGACAAAGACGATCCGGAGCAAAAGGCTTAATCATCAACAACGACCCTCGGTCGTGCCCCGACCACCTGAAACACAGACACTGGCTGACTCCATCCAGCCGAGGAGGACACAATGTTTGGATTAGGAACACCTGAATTAATCGTCATCATGGGCATCGCCTTTCTCGTCTTTGGCGGCAAGAAACTCCCGGAATTGGGGGCCGGCCTCGGCAAGGGCATCAGGGCATTCAAGACCGGACTCCGCGACGTGGAAGATACCGGCAAGACCATGCTGGAAGAGAATGTCCCCGGCCTGAAGGAAGTCAACGCCGTCAAGACGGAGATCAACGAGGCCGCCAGTCTGAACACCAAGAGCTGACGCCCACCCCCTCCTCGCCGCCATTGCAAGCAAAACAGGCCAGACGATCATCTCGTTCTGGCCTGTTTTGCTTCATGGGCTCTTCAGCCCTTCCGCCGCATCAATCGTCGAAGTTGCCTGCCGGTCCCTTATCGGTGGTCAATGAAGCAGCCCTCTCCCTGATCTTGGCCTCGGTCCAGTCGGCCGGGTCTTCGATCCGCGCAGCCTTTGGCCCCATATCGTAGGAGTTGGCCTTCACAATCGCCTCGATGGCCAGGTCCGCCGTATCCTGGGCATTGAAGACATTGACCAGCATCGAGTAGACAAAATCCTCCACCCGCTTGATCATTCGCTCCCGGATCTCCTTAGGCTGACCCATCAGCTTGGGCTCGAAGGGCAGGTTCAGACTCTTGTAGTTGCCGGCCTTCCAGCCCTTGTCCGTGGCATAGCTGACCATCTCGGCCCACATCTCCTCGCTCATACCCTCGCCCTTGACCTTGATGAAGTTGCCGGCCTCATCCAGAATGGCGTTGCCGTAATCGTTCACCTCGACCCCCCATGAAACCATCTGCAGCGCCGTGGCCACATTGGCCTTGGTGGTTCTGGTCTGGGCGGCAATGGCCCGCAGCCGTTCAGACGAATTGCCCGAGGTGCCGTGCTGGGCGCCGGACACCCCGTATGGCTCGAGGTGACGGTGAATCTCGGCAGTCAGGTCCACCTGAATCCCCTGGCCGCTGCTCTCCAGGCCATGGGTGGTGCCATTGTTCAAGGCGATCCAGTCGGCAAAAATGCCATGGGCGTTCATCCCCTGGATCAAAAATTTGGCGTCATCCACCGTGGACAGGCCCTGGTCTCCCTTGATCTCGCCGACCTCGGTCTCCAGGCCAGCCCAGGCCGGAATGTACGGGTTCAAGGCGATATTGGCCAAGAGATTCTGATCATCGGGCATGTGGGAGGCGTCGATGGCGATGGAGGTGATGCCCGCCTCGAACAGGGTCGGGATCTCGGTCTTGGCAAAAGCGATATCCGACTCCTTCTTAATCCCGTAATGATCGGCATGAACCGCCACCGGCACGGTGATGCCCATCTCGTTGCAGGCGGCGTCGATCTGGAGGGCCATATTCCAATAGTTGGTCGGGCAATAGGCCTTGGCCCCGCCTTCGGAGCGGGCGATCTCAATGATGACGCAGGCGTTGGCCCGCTGGGCAGCCCGCAAGACCCCACGGATGACGAAATTGTTCCGGCCATTGGCCGCCATAGTCATGGCCCGGCCCTTGGCGGCCAGAGCCCGATCGATGACCTTGCCGCTAACGATCAGGGCCTTGGAATTGGGGAACAGTTTAACGATATTCGGTGGCCTGCCCACCTGCAACGCGCGTTCGAAATCAGCCATGACAAACTCTCCTTGGTGTGTGGTATCGAGAAATGATCGGCTCAACCATGAGACACAACAAATCATCTCATAAGGTAAGGTATCAAAAAAACGGCACAAGTCAAAATATTCTCCGCCCGCCTGCCAAAAAAAACCGCCCTCCCCGGCCTGGCCTCTCAAAAATCCATCTGAAAACTGTAGACATCCTCCTCGAGGTGGCTGGTGACTGCCAGGCCGCAGTGGTTGAAGACCGCCTGCATCTTGCGGTTCTCCCGCAGGACCTCGGCGGTAAACCCAGCAATGCCGCTTTTTTTCGCGATCACCACCAGCTCCTCGAAGAGCAGCCTGCCGATCCCCCGCCCCTGCCAGTCGTCACGGACCAGGAAGGCGACCTCGGCTCGATTGGTCTTCTCGTCCAAGAAATAACGGCCCACCGCGATGATGTCGTCGCCGTGGGCCTCGGGGATGGTGACCACCAGGGCCACATTGCTGCGGTGATCCACATAGACAAAATCAATGATCTGCTTGGCCCCGAACTGCTTGGTGCGGGTCATGAAGCGATGGTAGAGGGTTTCCTGAGACAGGGAGTAGACGAGATCCTTGATCCCATGCTCGTCGGTGGGCAGGATCGGCCTGAGGCAGGCCTCCACACCGCCGGGCAGCACCACGATCTTCTTGCGTTCGGCCCCTGCCACCACGAAACCTGACTGGATCTGGGCATGTTCGCTACGGATCAATTTGGCCTCGATGGCCTCCTGAAAGAGCTGGGCCCTGAACTCCGGGTGGGCGATGGAGATCAAGGACAAGGCCCGCTCCTGCACCGTCTTGCCGTGGAGGTAGGCAACCCCGAACTCGCTGACCACGTAATGGACATCGCCCCTGGTGATGCTCACCCCGGCCCCGGGGCTGAGACGGGCGACGATTCGCGACTTCTTGTTCTGCTCATCAAGGGCGGCGATGACGACGATGGCCTTGCCGCCGGGGGACCTTGCCGCCCCGCGATTGAAGTCGATCTGGCCGCCGATGCCGGAATAAAACTTCTCGCCGATGGAGTCGGTGCAGACCTGGCCGCTCAAGTCGATCTCCATGGCCATGTTTATGGCGGCCATCCGTTCCAGGCGGCCAATCACCGCCGGGTCATTGACGTACTCGGTGGGCCGGAAGGAAAACAGCGGGTTACGATCGATCAGGTCGTACAGACGCCGCGTCCCCATGCAGAAAGAGGTCACGAGCTTGCCCCGGTCCAGGGTCTTCTTGCTGCCGGTCAACACCCCGGCCTCCACCAGTTTGATGATGCTGTCGGTGATCACCTCGGTGTGGAGGCCGAGGTCGCGCTTGTCCAGGAGGTGGTGCATCACCGCCGGCGGGATCCGGCCGATGCCGGGGATCCGGCCCATACCGAACTGCAGGGTGTCGCCATCCTGGATCAGGGCGGCGATATGGCGGGCAATGGTGTCGGTGGCCGGGTGGGGAGGATTGGAGACCCGCTCCAAGAGCGGAGTGTCGGTGGGCACCAGGACATCGAGGTCACTCACCTGGAGGAGGCTGTCGCCGTAGGTATACGGCATCTGCTCGTTAACGAGGGCGATGACCTGGGAGGCGTTTTCCGCCGCACTTTTAACGATATCCACCGAAATGCCCAGGCTGACCCGCCCCCGGCGATCCGGCGGCGAGACCTGGATCAAAGCGACATCGATGGGCATCTTGCCGGAGTTGAACAGCCTGGGGATATCGGACAACAGGACCGGGGTATAGTCGCCCCGTCCCTCCTGGATCTGATCGCGGACGTTTTGGCCGATGAAGAAGCTGTTGACCCGGAAGCAATCGGCAAACTGCTTGGCAGCATAAGGGGCCTCGCCCTTGGTAAGCAAGTGGATGATCTCGATGTCCAAGAGCTCATGGGCCCGGTCGGTCAAGGCCTGCACCAGCTCCTGGGGCTCGGCGCAGCCGGTGCCGATGAAGACCCGTTGCCCCGGCCGGAGCGAGCGCATTGCCGCCTTGGCGGTCATGATCATCGGCCGGTAGGTCTCCTGCCAGTTGGGATCGAAAAAATTTTGGTCAATGTCGGTCATCGGCTCAACCTGCCCGCAGGTTAATCTTGGAGTCCACCACCACCGGCTCGATGCCGGCCTCACAGACCAGGAGCGGATTGATCTCGATCTCGGCGATCTGCGGGAAATCAGTGGCCAACTGGCTGATCTTCTGCAGGCAGCGGGCAATGGCGGCCATGTCGATGCCGCCCTCGCCCCGGGCCCCGACCAGGATCTGGTAGGACTTGGTGCTGGTCAGCATGGTCATGGCCTCGTCAAAGGTGATGGGCGCCAGGTTGAAGGCCACGTCCTTCATCACCTCCACATAAATCCCGCCCAGGCCGAACATCAGCATGGGCCCAAAATGGGGATCGCGGTGCATCCCAAGGATCACCTCCTGGCCCCGGTCGAGCATCTTTTCGACGTAGATCCCGTCCACCCAGGCCTCGGGCAGTCGCTGGTCGATCCGGAGCATCATCAGATCAAACCCGTCGCGCACCCCCTGCCGGTTGGAGATATTGAGCCGGATTCCGCCCACATCGCTCTTGTGGACCACCTCCGGGGAGACGATCTTCATGGCCACCGGATAGCCGATGGCATCAGCGTGTTCGACTGCCTCCTCCACCGTTGTGGCAAGATGGCCAGGCGGCACCTGAAAGTCGTAGGCCTTGAGGATATCCTTAGCCTTGACTTCGGCGATATGCAACCGCCCCGTGCGCAGCCGCCGGGAGATGATGCGCTCCACCCGCCGCCGGTTGACCTTGAACCGGGTCACCACCCGCGGCGGCCGGTTGCGCCAGGCCACATAGTCGACCATGGCCTTCAACACCGCCACCGCCCCCTCGGGCGAATCAAAGGCTGGTACGCCGCCATAGAGCAACCGATCGCGGGCAGCCTGGGTGTCGCCGCCCAAAACACAGACCGACAGAGGCTTTGCGCCATGATTGCAGGAGACGATCTCCTGGGCGATATCCGCAAGGAGCTCCCCGCTTCCCCGCTTGGCGGCAATCACCACCACCGCGTCCACATTGGCGTCGCTCATGGCGGCAAGCAGCGCCGCCCGGTAGCGCTCCGGCCCGGCATCGCCTAGGAGATCCACCGGGTCGTAGATGGTGGCAGCAGCCGGCAGCTCGGCCCGCAGAAGGCCTGATGTCCTGGCCCCGAGATAGCTGACCGTAAGCCCGGCCCGTTCGATGGCATCCACCGCCATGATCCCTGGTCCTCCGGCATTGGTCAGCACCAGGACCCGGTCGCCCTGGGGCAACGGCTGGAGGCTGAATGAGAGCGCCAGGTCAAACAGGGCGCCCATGCTTTCGGCCCGGATCACCCCTGAACGGCGGAAGGCCACGCCATAGGCCGAATCCTGGCCGATCATCTCACCAGAGTGGGCGGCCACCGCCTTGCGGCCGGACAGGGTGGTGGCCGCCTTGAGCATGATCACCGGCTTGCGGACGCTGGCGTATTCGGCGGCCTTGACAAAGGCGTCACCGGCGTTGATGCTCTCCAGATAGGCGATGATCACCTTGGTCTGGGGATCGAGGGCCAAGGCGCGGAGGAGCTCGATCTCGGACAGATCGGCCTTGTTGCCGACGCTGACCATCTTGGCAAGCCCCAACCGCGCCCCGGCCAGCCGCTCGAGAAACAGGGTACACAGGGAGCTGGACTGGGAGATCATCGAGATGCCGCCAGGCTCAGGGCAAGACTCGGCATCAAAGGCGAACAGCGAATGGTCCGTGTTGATCACGCCCAGGCAGTTCGGCCCCAATAGCCGGACGTCGCGGAGCCGGCACATCTCGGCAATCTGGGCCTCCATCTCGGCCCCACTCTCCCCCGCCTCCTTAAATCCCACCGACAGGATGATCACCGCCCGGGCCCCGGCCTCCATGGCCTCACGCACCGCCTCCCGGCACTGGGCCGCGGGCAAAGCGATCAGGGCCAGATCGATCCTTCCGGCAAACTGGGCGATCCGGTGATAGCAGCGCTGGCCGAGCAGCTCATCGGCATTGGGGTTCACCGGCACCACGGTGCCCGCAAACCCGCCAGCAACGATATGAGCCAGCAGTCGGTGGCCAAAGGCGCCAGGCCGCCTGGAAGCGCCGATGATGGCGATGGTCTGCGGGGTGAACAGGGCGTCAAGCATGGGTAGTCATTCTCTTTGTGGTCGCTGGCCAGACTACTGCTGTTCCGGCCGCATGGGGTCGACAGTGAACCCGGCCTCTTCCAAGGCCTGGTGCACGGCCCGCAGGTTCATGGTGTTGACCCGCACCGAGATGGTTTGAGGCTGCCGCCCCGGCAGGATGCCCTTACTGCGCACCACCCGGCTGAAATGGATGTCGTGCTCCTCCAAGGTATGGACGATCCGGGTCAAGGGCCGGGGCTTGCCGTCGTCCTTGACCCCCACCAGGGCCGATCCCCGTTCGCCGAGACCGAAGAGCACGGTATAGGCCTTGATCAGATCGCGGACCGAAAATATCCCGATCACCTTGTGATTGTCGTCCACCACCGGCAAGGCCCCAACTCTTTGCCGGTCGAGGAGGATCAAGGCGTCATCGATGGTGGCGAAGGAAGAGAGGTAGACCACATCGAAGCTCATGATCTCGCAGACCGGCGACTGGCTGATCTTCAGAAACTCATCCTTATGCGACCTGCCGGTGTCAACGCAAGACGGGTAGGCCGAACGGATGTCGCGATCAGTGATCATGCCAAGCAGCCGGTCATTGTCGCCGACCACGGGCAAATGCCGGAAATGCTTGGTCTCCAGGATGGCCTTGGCCTCGCCGATAGTGGTCTCGGGCCGGACCGTGAGGGGGGACTTGGTCATATAATGGGCGATATACATGGATTCACCTCTCCTCTTTCTTTTGTCCCAGAAGACTGGCCTGCGTTTAGTCTTCTGGAGTGCTGAATGCTCATCAGGCTGCGCATCACTTCATGTCTCGCGACGTCAAGGAACAGCCGCCCTGCGCCACGGACCACGGGAACTGCACACTTTGCCGTCCCTTTCGCGGCTCGGCGTCCACCTCGGCACGGCAGCGCCTTATCACTGCCAAGGCGTTTCAGCCACGGGTCAGACGCTGGTCAACCCCTCCAGATAGGCCTCGACACTGAGCGGCAGGGCCTGCAGGTGATAGCCGCCTTCAAGGATCGACACCGCCCTGCCCTGGCAGAGCTTGGCCCATTGCCCCATCAATCCGCCAAGGGCCTTATACACCGCCGTGGAATAGCACAGGCCCGACATATCGTCGTCCTGATGGCCGTCGAAGCCGGCGGCCACCAGCAAGGCGTCCGCCTGGAATGCCTCAAAGGCCGGGGCGACCCGGTTGTGCATCACCTCAAGGAGCATGGCGTCATCGGCCCCCGGCGGCAGCGGCAGGTTCAAGGTCGCGCCGCTGCCAGCGCCTGTGCCATGCTCCTCGCCAAAGCCGGTGCCAGGAAAGCTGAAGGTTGGGTGCTCATGGACACTGGCATAAAAGACGTCCGGATCGTGCTCGAACACGCTCTGGATGCCGTTGCCGTGATGGGCGTCCCAGTCAATAATGAAAATCCGCTGCCGCCCGTACGCCTGCTGCCAATAACGCGCCGCAATGGCGACATTGTTGAGGAAGCAAAACCCCAAGGCAGTCGCCCGCTCGGCATGATGCCCCGGCGGCCGGGCTGCGCAGAAGACCGCCCCGGCCTCCTGGCCCTCGATGAGATCTATGGCGGAAAGGCCTGCTGCTGCCGACTGCAGAGCGACATCGAACGAGTCGTAGCAGATCTGATTATCGCTGTGATCGATGCTGGTCTGGCCAGATAGACAGGCCTCCTCCAGGCGGAACAGATACGGCTCAGCATGGACCGCAAGCACCTCGGAACGATGAATGCTCCGTGGCGGACAGACACGCATCCTGGCCGCCAGAGGGCTGCCTGCCAGGCGCTCCTGGATGGCGGCAAGCCGCCCCGGCACCTCGGGATGCAGACCTCCTCCGGTATCGTGATCCCGGTAACAGGGATGGTCGATCAGGACAAAGGGATGGGCTATGGTCAAAAAAACTCCTTTGGCGGCTATGCCGCCGCCGTTCCGCAACACCATACCAAGTTTCTCCCTGGCAGGACAATGGGCGCACTGTAGTGAGTCAGGGCAGTTTCTTCCTGGTCGAAAAAGGCCGGAGGATGTGCCCGGGGTCTCCACAGTGTAAGTCTACGGGAGGGATGCTCCCCATGTCAAGCACGAGCCATTAGGCTAGTATTTTTTAATTATTAAAAAGTCAAATTAGCGTTGACTTTTACCTGCAAACCAACCCATCATAAAAATGGATCAACCCTCAAGGCAAGCCTTCGCCGCCCGAGACAACGAGTAGGCCCATGACCGCAGGACCAGAAACCAGCCACGACCACGCCGCATTCGCCGCACTCCTGCGCCTGAGCAAGACGGCACTGCATGATCTCCCCTTGCAGGCCGTGGTGGACTCAGCTCTCGACCAGGCCATGATCATTGTCGGCCCGGATCGCGCCATGCTGTATCGCGCAACCGATACCAATCTGGTCCTGGCCGGCGCCCGCCCCTCCGAGGACTACGAGCTGCCGGAAAAGAAAGAATTCGGCCAATGCCTGTGCGGACTGACGGCGCGCTGCTTGGGGTCATGGGGTTCGCCTCGTTGCGGGACAGAGATTTCTCCACCCAGCAGGATCTGCTGGAACACCTGGCCGCCATCACCGCCCAGGCCATGAAAAAAACTCAAGACCTTGACTCCCTGCAGGCAAAGAATCAGGCGCTGACCGGCCAGCTTGCCGACTGCGCCTCCAAACTGGCCAGCCGCCACAACGGCTCTCTGATCCCGGTG
>Ga0233425_10001722_pt1 | contig 46937 bp, 43 predicted proteins | sample Watercolumn_Towu_2_FD_181712 | JGI IMG/M metagenome (GOLD analysis project Ga0233425, IMG submission 181712) | Freshwater microbial communities from Lake Towuti, South Sulawesi, Indonesia - Watercolumn_Towuti2014_140_MG | ecosystem: Environmental > Aquatic > Freshwater > Lake | place...
CCATTTCTTGTCGACGATCGGCCGAGAGCAGGAGAGGGTTCCGCCCATGGCTTGGACGAATTCTTTTATTTCAGTCAGGTTCTCTTCTTCGCCCACACCCCGGCCCACGGAGATCAGAAAATCGGCCTGAGCGATATCGATCTCTCCGGCCCCGCTGTCCAGATATTCCAGAAATTTTTTTCGGGATTGGGGCAGGGGAGCGGCCAGTTCTTTCTGGATGACCTGTCCGGAATAGGTTCCCGGCTTATCCGCAGGAAAGGCCCCGGGCCGAATGGTCAGGAGAACTCCCGGTGACTCCTTGAAGGAGACCTTGGTAAAGATTTTCCCACCGTAACGCTGCCGAAGGGCCGTCAAATGTTCGTTTTCAATGATCAGGTCCAGGCAGTCGGTCGCCAGAGGGAAACCGGTTTTCACGGCCAGACAGGGTGCCAGATCCAGACCCCAGGAGGTCTGTCCCATGAGGGTGAACCACGGTTGATATTCGGCGATCAGTTGGGACAGGGCCTCCTTGTATAAATCGGCATCGAACTGTTTGAATTCTTCTTTTTTCACTGCCAGGACCAGGTCGGCCCGTTCGGAGAGGGCCTTTACATACGGTTCGATTTCCCAGCCCAGGACCACAGCGGTTAATTGCAGATTATGATTTCGGCAGATCTCTCCGGCCATTCCGAGCATCTCGAAGGTGATATCCCGGATTACTCCTTTTCTATGTTCCACAACGACAAATATGGTTTTCATTAGGCCCTTACCCCCTTTTCTTTCAAAATGCGCAGGATCTCCTCGGCGATGGTCGAAGGTTCTCCGCTGATCATCTCCGCCCCCTCGGTCTCCGGGGGTAGAAAAGCCTCTTCAATGACGGTTTGGGGTATGAGGTCCTCGGCCTTTAAGTTCAGATCAGCCAGGGCAATCAGTTCGATTCCTTTTTTAGCCGCCTTTTTTATGCCCATGATGGAGACATAGCGAGGTTCATTGATCCCGGTCTGGATGGTCAGCAAGGCCGGGAGCTGAATTAGGGATTTTTCATCCAGTCCGTCTTCCAATTCACAGCGGATCTCGGCCTCTTTATCTTTGACTTCCAGACCGGTGACCACGGCGGCATGGGCCAGTCCCAGGTGTTCGGCCACCAGGATCCCGACCATCCCCTGGTTATCGTCTTCGGCTTGAACCCCAGTCAGGATAAGGTCAAAAGGTTGTCCTTTGATATGATGGGCCAGGACTTTGGAAAGGCCGAAGCTGTCCAGTTCGGTTGTGCCGGGGTCCAGACGGATGGCCTTATCGGCCCCGATGGCCAGACAGCGGCGCAGGACTTCTTCGTCCTCCTCGGTTCCGATGGTGATGGCCGTGACCGTGCCTCCCAATTCTTCCTTTATCCGGACGGCCTCTTCAATGACATAGTTGTCCCAGTCATTCATCACAAAGGCCAGGGACTCCTTATCCACATCTTTATTTTGTTCATCGATTTCCAGATCCACCTCCTGGGTGAAGGGGACTCGTTTCACACAGACAATGATGTCCATATACAACAACCTCCTTTGATAAGAAAGGATTCAAGGAGTCGAGGGTTCGAGGATTCAAGTGAAAGGTCTGGAAGCAATATCCCTTGAACCCTGGAATCCTAGAATCCTTGATCCCTGATTTATTACAACGTCCCTATTACCAATTCCATCAAATCCACCACCTGTAGTTCCTTCTCCAGACCGGCGGTCTTGACGGCATCTTCAAAATTGAGCAGGCAGAAGGGGCAGGCGGTAACCAGGATATCGGCCCCGGCCTCCCTGGCCATCTGCACCCGTTTAGCGGCCATGCGGATTTCTTCTCCTTCGATCTCGTGCCAGAGGTTAATATCACCGCCGCCGCAGCAAAAACTTCGGTCCCGGCAGCGCGGCATCTCTACCCGCTTTAGACCCGGTAACCGGTCGAGGATCCGTCTGGGCGGCTGATAGAGATCATTGTGCCGTCCCAGGTAACAGGGATCATGATAGGTATAGACCCCTTCGGGCACGGTCTTGACCGGCTTCAGGCGACTGGACTCCATCTGATCGAGAAAGAACTGACTGTAGTGCTTAACTGGCAAGTTGCCAGGATAATCTTTTTTGAGGGTGTTGAAAGCATGCGGATCGGTAGTCACGATTTGCTTGAAGGTTACACTTTGAAGAGTCTCTAGATTCTCTTCCATGAGAAGCCGAAAGAGGCCTTCCTCTCCCATACGTCGTACCTGGTGGCCGGAATCCTTTTCCCGTGGGCCGAGGATGCCAAAAGTGGTTCCGCTGTGCTGAAGCCCTTTGACAATGGCCTGGGCCACGGCCTGGACCCGCAGGTCATAGGAGGCGTAGCTGTCAACAAAATAGAGGATCTCCACCTCAGCACCGTCTTTTAAAATGGGGACGGAAACACCCTCAATCTCTTTGGTCCAGTCGATCCTTTTTTTAGGGGGTTTGCCGAAAGGGTTGCCGGTTTTTTCGATCTGCATCAGGACTTGATTGAAGGTCTTGGGGTTCTGAGCGGTTTCAATCAGGTGGCGCCGCATGTCGATCATTTTATCGATGTATTCAATGAAAACCGGGCATTCTTCTTCGCAAGCCCCACAGGTGGTGCAGGACCAGATTTCTTCTGGAGAGATCAGCTCCCCGACCATTTTAATTTTTTCTCTCTCCAGGGAATAGGCGTGGTCCCGCAATTTAAAAGTGATCATCTTCGGAGAGAGAGGACGGCCCACGGCCTTGGCCGGACAGTTGTCGGAACAGCGGCCGCATTCGGTGCAGGTATAAAAGTCGAGGATTTGCTTCCAGGTAAAGTCTTCCAGTTTCTCAACTCCTAACCGTTCCAGGGACTCCAGATCGGTTACACCCCAGCGGACCGGTTTTATGGACCCTTTATTCAGTTTATGGAAAAAGATATTGGGCAAAGCCGTCAGGATATGAAAATGTTTGGACCGTGGAAGAAAATTGAGAAAGAAGAAAAAGGTCAGCAGGTGAAGCCAGTAGGCCAGGAGATTTAGGTTCTGCCATACCTTGGGCCTGGCTTGGGGTAAAGCCAGAACAGCCAAATCCGCAGCCGGCAGCCAGGCTAGTTCGGTCTTACCCAGCAGAAGGCCGCTTCCCTCGAAGACCATGTCGGTAATCATCAGAAAGGAAATGAGGGACAAGACGAAATAGGCCTCAAAGTGGTGACCGGGTCCGTTAGGCACTTCATAGCGTTCCGGACGAGCGACGGCCCGACGCAGAATGGCCGCCAGGCAGGCGGCCAGGACGATCAGTTCAAAACAATCCTTCAATGTAGCGTAAAGGTTTCCTAAGCTCCCCTTCATAAAGGGCAGGAGAGATTCCGCTCCCAGGCCCAGAAGAACCAGTTGGAGCGATCGCAAGCCCAGGACGACAAAGCCCCAGAAGATGAGGATATGGAGGAACCCGGCCCAGAAATAGCGGGGCTGTCTTTTCTGAATCAGACCATAAGTGATGAGATCTTTAAACCGCCGCCCGATTTCGCTAAAGCGGGGATCGGGTTGGCCGGAACGGAGAAGGGTTATCCTTTGAAAAATTGTGTAGGCAAATAGGGCCAAGGCCAAAATCAAAACGACTCCGGTCCAAACATATCCTGGGAGCCCCAGAAAGGTTTCAAAGGCTGGATTAGGGATATTCATAATTTATTCCTGCCTATGGGGGACAATCGGCCATTCTCTCAAAGCATTCCCCAAAGAAAAGTTTTTGCTCCTTCTAATTTTTAACATGTTTACTTTCCGGCTTCAACCCTTTTAAAATGCTGAAAAGTGAAAGGCATATCCGTTTCCTCTCTTTTGTGGTATATAAGAATAGACTAAACAACAACCGGAATAAAAGAATTCATCGATCAGGCCGAGGGGGTTTTCCCTCTGGCCGTTATCCAACACTTTCAAATGGTAAAGCCAAAAGATCATGGCCGATTTCTTTAAAACTCAGATGGATTTTATCCTTTTTTCCTATGGTCTGGCCTTATTCGTTCTGGCCGGGGTCTGTTTTGCCATGCGGGAATCGGAACGAAAGACCTTGCCTTGGACTTTTTTAGGTCTTTTTGGGGTTACTTATGGTCTGAATGAATGGTTGGATATCATCTTTAAGACTTCGGGCAATTATGCTCCCTTATTATTTGCCCGTTCTCTTCTTTTATTGACCTCCTTTTTTTTTCTAATCAACTTTGGGCGGACCGGATTAAGCCGGCTAAGAGGGAAAGAACTCAGCAAGTGGATATTCATTCCTTTGATGTTTTTCGCTCTTTCGGGAATGGTCTTTGGGGGATGGAATGGTTTTGGAGTAACAACCCGGTATACCCTGGGGCCGTTAGGAGGACTTTGGGCGGCCTACCTCCTTTTTATCTTTTCCAGAACCCAACATCCCACCAAGGCCTTCTGGCTGAAGATATGCGGATTGGGTCTCGGAATCTATGGATTGGCGGCCGGGTTAGTGGGCCCTGAGGCCCCATTCTTCCCAGCCCGAATTCTCCATACCGATACGTTTTTAAGATGGACGGGTTTTCCCATCCAGATTTTGCGAACCGGACTGATCTGTTCCGTGGCCTTGAGCCTTTCCCTTCATTCCTTCTTGACCATTGGTGAGGAGACTAAGGACTGGACGGCCTTCGGAAGGCGATCCGGATACATCTTCTGGATTACCGTGGCTTCTTTGTTGACGGTTTTGAGTTCAGGATGGCTGGTCACCCAATATTTGGGAAATCGAGCCTTGGCCGAGATCAAAAAAGAAACCGAGGCCACCAATGCGGCTCTTTCCAACTATATAGGCAACCGATTAAACCGTTCATTAAAGGGGGTCAGGTTGCTGTCCGGCTCACCCTGGGTCCCTCCAGTTCTCCAAACCCGGTCGGCTTCCGATCTTAAAAGGGCCAATGAGGTTTTGGACAGATATCAAAAAGTCTTAGAGGTCTCGGTCTGTTACCTGTTGGATTTTAAGGGAACTACCATTGCCTCGTCCAACCGCCATAACACCGAGAGCTTTGTCGGGAAATCCTATGCCTTTCGCCCTTATTTCCAAAAGGCCTTCAATGGGGAATTAGGCCAGTACTTTGCACTGGGAATCACCTCAGGGGAAAGGGGTTTTTATGCCAGTTTCCCGGTTCGGGATCCAAAAGAAAAGATTTTGGGTGTTGCCGTCATTAAAGACCAATTGGAAAATCTGGAAAAGGAATTTAGAAGGCAGGAACTAGCCTTCTTCATTGACCCCCATGGGGTCATCTTCCTGTCGAGCCGGCAGGAACTGCTCTTGAGAAGTCTGTGGCCCTTGAAGGCGGAAGAGGAGAGACGTCTGATCCAATCCCGTCAGTTTGGTAACAGGGGATTCCAAGTGGTTTTTCCAAAAGAACACCAAGGCGGTGATCTTATTTCATTCCAAGGGCGCGATTACTTATTGAGCCGTCATCCAGTTGGGGGTGAGGGGTGGTCAATAGTTGCCTTTTCAAACTTAAACCGAATCAATGATTATCGCCTCTTGGGGATAATTTTAACTTTTTCTCTTTCCCTCTTACTCCTGGGAAGCTTCGTGGGATTTCAACGGTCGGTGGAATCATCTTTCACCTTGACGGTTTCCGAAAACCGTTTCCGAGAGATTTTTGAAAATTCCCCGGAAGCGATTTTTATTCAGGATCTAAAAACTCAACAGATCCTTTCGGTAAACCCAATAATGACCCAGTGGTTGGGATATTCCGAGGAAGAGCTGAAAAATATGGTCTTAAATGACTTCGTCGATTCCCAATATCAAAATGGTCAGGAGAGGAGATTTAGGAAAAAGGACGGCACCTGGGTGGACGTTTTGATTGCTGCACGGTCCCATTTTTTTCAGGGGAAGGAGGCCGTTCTGACCATCGCCCGGGATATTTCCGAGCGTAAACGTGTTGAAAAAATGCTGGAGCAGTTTTCCTTTATGGATGGTTTAACTGGAATTTCAAACCGTCGTCATTTTGACCAGAACCTGGAGCAGGAATGGCGACGGTGCTTTCGCGAGCATTCTCCCATAGCTTTGATCATGGTTGATATCGACCATTTTAAATTGTTCAACGATATTTATGGGCATCAAGCCGGGGATGATTGTTTAAAAGAGGTGGCCCGGATTTTAAAAGAATCCTTGAATCGTCCCGCGGATATGGCTGCCCGTTATGGAGGGGAGGAGTTCGGTATTATCCTGCCAGATACAGACTTAGATGGGGCCTTGAAGGTGGCCGAGATCTTGCGGGCCAGGGTCGAAGGATTGGGGATTCCCCACAAGAATTCACCGGTCTGTCAATGGGTGACGATCAGTCTCGGGGTAGCCAACGTGGTCCCGGCAGCAGACACCTCACCCGCCAAATTGGTAACAGCCTCTGATCGGGCCCTCTACCGGGCCAAGACGGAAGGACGGAATCGAGTAGCGGTTTATAGTTAAAACAGCGGTCCAAGGTTCAAGGTTTAAGGAAGTCGGCTAGTTCGTTCGGAAAATCAGGATCTCAATTTGTTCGAAAATCGGAGTGAAAAAGCCTTCCACTCCGAACTCCGAACTTTAAACTCCAAACTAAACTAGGCTGCTTCCAATAATTTTTTCAGCGGATTGATGACGCTGACCGGAACGGGGGGAGAGGCCAGATACATGTTTAATAAGCGGACATCGAATTTAATCTTTTCCGCCGCCTCTTCCCACCTGATGCCTTTGGCTTCTAATTGAGTTTTTAATTCGTTTAATTGTTCCATGGTTAGTTATCCTCCTCTTTTATTCCTAAATTTATTACAGTTTTAAATATTCTTGAAAGTCTCTCTTGGATTCTTCACCCTTGCTCTTAATGGAGCCCCACAGGCCAACGGGAAAGGGCATCCATCTCCAAGCCGTCCCGCCTTCCGCTTTCCAGATAATAATTCCCGATCCAGGCGATCATAGCGGCGTTATCCGTACAGAGATAGGTAGAAGGAATAAAGAGCTCCAGACCTTCTTCCTGGGCCGTCTCCTGAAAGCGGTGTCGCAGATAGCCGTTCGAAACAACCCCGCCTGCCAGGACCAATCGGTTGACGCTGTATTTTTGGCGTGCCTGAACGACCTTTTTAATTAACATATCGACCACCGCCTCTTGAAATGAGGCGGCAATATCCTCGACGGCGATTGATTCGTTCCCGGTTAGATCTCCTGGAAATCCTTTGACATAATTGACCACTGCCGTTTTTATCCCACTGAAGCTGAAATCGAGGGAATCAGCGGTGGCCATGGCCCTGGGAAAGCATATCTTCGCTGTCCCCTTTTGGGCCAGGGATTCAATAATACCCCCCCCGGGATAGCCGAGATTTAACAACTTGGCAACCTTATCGAAGGCTTCGCCGGCCGCATCATCCCGGGTTTGTCCTAAGACCTGATAAGACCCGATTCCCTTTACCAGAAAAAGTGAAGTATGTCCACCAGAAACCGTCAGGGATAAAAAAGGAAAGGGGACGTCCCGTTCCAGAAAGATGGAACAAATATGGCCTTCAATATGATTGATACCAATCAAGGGCGCTTGGGTGACGACACTCAGAGACTTGGAAAAAGATAATCCGATGAGTAAGGCCCCGACCAATCCGGGCCCACGGGTGACGGCAATCCCTTCTATCTCTGATAGAGGTATCCCAGCCCGGGAGAGGGCCTCCTCAACGACCGGGGCGATTTTATCCAGATGTTTTCGGGAAGCCAATTCGGGAACGACTCCGCCATAGGGATGATGAAGGGCGATCTGGGAATAGACCACATTGGAAAGAATTTCCCGGCCGTCCTTGAGGACCGCCGCCGCCGTTTCATCACAAGAAGTTTCGATGCCTAGAACGATCATGAAATTTCGGATTTCGGATTTCGGATTTCGGAAATACTTAATTCGGATTCGAGCGAGGATTTTTGATTTTTCATTTTACCTTTTACTGTTTTAATTGAAGCAACGGTTAAAGCTAATATTTGATTAGCCTCATTTAAGAGTTCCTTTAGATCATCCATTTTTACCAAACCAGCCTCTATTAAGAGTTCGATCCAATATATCGCTTCATCAGCTTCTTCTTCAACTATCCCCATTTTATAGAAAAAGTCGGCTGTCGATTTAGCCCTGCAGGCAGATCTATAATTGGCACCGACTGAAGTGCCGGAACGTAATAGTTGTTTACCGAGTACAGCAGCTATTATTCCATTAGGCAAAGATTCGACCAATTCAATGACACGAAGTGCAAAAGGTTTGGTTCTATTCTTAAAAACCTCTTTGTTCATTTTTTTCTCGAATCCGAAATTCCCAATCTCCAATCCGAAATTGCTAAAGGTGCCTTTCCTTCTGGCGTTTTTCTTCCAGGAAATGATAGTCGAACTTCTGGGGTTTTCTTCCGAAACAGGTGCCTAAGCTTTCAAACAGGGCCAGTTCGTCGATATCTACTTCGCGTCGCTTGATGGCTTCCGTAGTAGGCATATGATTGATAATGTTGCCGTTGACACTGACCAGAGTTGTTCCGGTCTTGCCTTCCACCAACAGGAGTACGGCTGCGGCCCCAGCCATTTGACCAAAATTAACATCGAAGGCCGAAGATTGCCCGGACCGCACCAGATGACCGGGAGTAACTTCCCGGACTTCGGGTATCTCGTAGACCCCCGGAGCATACATGCCGACATGTTTCATGAAAGCGGGTACCTCGGGATCGGCTTTCAGTCGCTTTTCCAATTGCTGGCGCACATATCTTCCGGCCCCGGCCAGTTTTTTATGCCCAAAGGCGTCCACCCCGGCCGATTCATCATAGAGCAATTGTCCGCTGGCATCTTTAATCCCTTCGGCCACTAAGATGATATAGGTCCCGGCTTTGACATCGCTTCTTTCTATCCGACCCGTATAGGTCTTCCAGAGATGTTCATAGACGATGTCGAAATCAACCGGGACTTCCGGGATGAGGATACAATCCGCCTCGGCTCCTATCCCGCCTCGGAAGGCCGTATGGCCTACATAGCGGCCGAAGACTTCAATAACCAGAACGCGGTTGTGGCTTAAGCCCGTGGTCTTCAGATCCCGGGCGAATATGGCAATCCGGTTAATGGCCGAATCCCCTCCTACGCTATAGGGCTGGAGGTCCAGGTCCATGGTTTTCGGGACATGAACACAAGGGATTCCCCGGGAGCTAAGATCAACCACTACACTGCCCGTATCATCCCCGCCGCTGATAATCAGGGCATCAATTCCGAATTTTTTCAAGCCATCTTTTATCCGTTCGTATTTATTGGGATCATTGATCTTACTGATCTTGACCCGGGAATGGCCGGCTTCGGATCCGGCCAAAGAGGCTTCGATACGGCTCACCCGCTCGGCATCAAGCAGGACGACGTTCTTTAATTCCATTAAATTATATAGTCCGGCATAGCCGTTGGGAATGACCACCGTTTCAATACCCAGAGAATAAGCCTCCCGGGCGATTCCTTTGATTACGGCATTCAATCCCCCGCAGTCTCCCCCGCTAGTGATGACGCCGATTCTTTTAATATTTGTAGAAGTCATAATACCCCTCCAGGTGATATAATAGTTCGCGGTTCAATGCGGAATGCTCAAAGTCAACAAACATGGCGGTTTCTTCCTGCTTCGTCCTTTGAAATTTTAGCTATAAGATTAAGTACCCTTTTATCTTTTCGAACGTTTTTTCTTTAATCCCCTTTACCTCTTTTAGTTCATCCAAGGAGGAGAACTTACCCCGGATTTCTCGAAATTCAATAATTCGCCTGGCCAGTCCCGGTCCGATTCCCGGAAGTCGGTCTAAGTCTTCTGCTGAGGCCCGGTTAAGGGGGATAGGTCGTCCGAGAATCCAAAGGCCCTTTAGGGAAAGCAGATCTTTCCTTATTAAGACCTTCCCTTCTTCATATTGAATGGTCAAAGAAGCATCTTCTGGAAGTCCCTCGGCCTTTTCCGGTTTGTAAGAGGAGTCATTGAAAATAAATCCACCTCCATCCCGGATGACCTGGTGAAGCGTTGGTTGTTGGGCGTACATATACAGTCCCGGTCGATGGACCTCTCCCTGAAGTTCGATGACTATTGTTTGATCAGAACCTAGTACATTGATCCGGGGGCCGGGGTTGTCCAGGGATATCCCGTAGCGGACCCCTATAAAGAAGACCATCAAGAGCGCAAAAAAGAAGAGTCCTTTTTGTTGAACGGGCGTTATCTGGAGGGAAGAAAAGGGGTTTCGAAATAATTCCATCTATTCCTCCCAATGAATGCAGTGGACCGGACAGATGGCCATGGCTTCTTCGATCTCTTCTTGAGAACAACCCTCCGGGTTGATGACTTGGGCCTTGGCAATACTGTCATTCAAGATAAAGCCCTCCGGGCAGATCTCTATACAGCCTCCACAGCCTATGCAGTCATCTATTTCGATAGCAGGAATTGGACCCATAATCGGTTCAACGCTCGGAGTGTTAAGCTTAGAATTTGGATTAAAGAAGATAAGTTGTGAGCCAACAAACATTCACGGTCCTTGACCGTCATGCCGGACTTGATCCGGCATCCAGAAAGAATGAATACTGGATCCCGGCTTTCGCCGGAATGACGCCTGAACATCATTTAGGTCGCTACTAATTCCAACCGTTTCCTCCGAAATCACTTCTCATAACAGCCCTCTTTTTTTCTCTTCCTTATACAGTTTATAGTTGATGCTGTCGGCTAAGGCCTGCCAGGAGGCTTCCATAATATCCGTGGAAACGCCGACCGTTCCCCATTTATCTTCCCGGTCTCCGGATTCGATCAGAACCCTGACCCGGGCGGCAGTTCCCTCAACACTGGACAGGACCCGGACTTTATAGTCGTCCAGACTCATTTCATTCAGTTCAGGGTAAAAACACAACAAGGCCTTGCGCAGGGCATTATCCAGAGCATTGACCGGACCATTGCCCAGTGAGGCCGTATGTTCGGTCTGGCCTTTGACCTTGACGATGATGGTCGCCTCAACTACGGAGGGTTGATTTTCCCTTACCTTTTGAACCGTTACACGGTACCATTCCAGTTCAAAATATTGGTGTTCTTTGCCCATGGCCCTATTCATGAGCAGTTCAAAGGAACCCTCGGCCCCTTCATACTGGAATCCCTGATGTTCCAATTCTTTTAATCGTGATAAGATACTTAAAACAGCCGGATCCCTGCTGGAAATATCCAGGCCATAGCCCTTGGCCTTAGAGAGGATATTGCTTCTTCCGGCCAGATCGGAGATCAAGATACGCTGAACATTTCCGACCAATTCGGGCCGGATGTGTTCGTAGGTTTCCGGATTTTTAGCTACGGCGCTGACATGGATCCCCCCCTTATGAGAGAAGGCACTGTTCCCGACATAAGGCTGGTATTTATTGTGACGAATATTCGCCAGTTCATCCACGAACCGGGAAATGACCCGGATTTTTTTCAACTGCTCCGGGCTGAGAACCGGTATCCCCAGCTTTAGTTGCAGGTTGGGGATAATCGAACAAAGATTGGCATTCCCGCAACGATCACCGAAACCGTTGATCGTTCCCTGGACATGGGTGATGCCTAACTCAACGGCAGCTACCACATTGGCGACGGAACATTCGCAATCATTGTGGGCATGGATTCCCAAAGGAATACCTTTAATTTCTTTTTTGACCGCCTGAATAATCGGGGCCAGTTGACTGGGCAAGGTCCCGCCGTTGGTGTCGCAAAGAACCAGGCAATCCACCTTGGCGCTAAGGGCCGCTTTTAAAGTAGCCAGGGCATATTCCGGATTAGCTTTATATCCATCGAAAAAATGTTCGGCGTCGTAAAAGAGTTTGCTCACTCTGGGGCGGACCAGGGAAAGGGAATCTTCAATAATTTTCAGGTTGGCTTCCAAGGGGACCCGCAGGGCTTCATGAACATGAATATCCCAGCTCTTTCCGAAAATGGTGATGACGGGTGTCTGGGCCTGGATTAAGGCCTTTAGGTTCGGGTCTTTTTCCGGAAGGATTTTGGGGTTGTGGGTACTGCCGAAGGCGGCTAATTTAGCCTTATCCAGGTAGACCCCCTGCATGGCTCTGAAAAACTCCACATCTCTGGGATTGGACCCCGGCCAGCCGCCTTCGATATAGGCCACACCGAGTTCATCCAGTTTTTTAGCGATGCGGACCTTATCTTCCACAGAAAGGTTAAAGTCCTCGGCTTGGGTTCCATCCCTTAGCGTGGTATCGTAGATTTCAATGGCTTTCATGGGTTGGCCTTAATAAAAATCGGTTCAAGGTATAAGGTTTAAGGTACACGGCTGAAGACAAGGAATAAATCTATTTCCTGCGGTATTTTCCATGTACCATGTACCATGAACCTTGGACCTTAGACCTTTGTTTTTGAGCTTTCTTTAGTAATGGGCTCTTCGTCCAGATGAAAAACACTATGCAGGGTGCGAACCGCCAATTCAGTGTATTTCTCGTCGATAACGCAGGAGATCTTGATCTCTGACGTGGCGATCATCATAATATTGATTCCTTCTTTGGCCAAAGCCGTGAACATGGTCGTGGCTACTCCGGAGTGATTGCGCATGCCCAGACCGATAATGGAGACTTTGGCGATGTTTTCATCCCCCATGACCCGTTCGGCCTTGATCTCTTTGGCTACCTTTTTGACGATGGCCAGGGTCTTATTAAAGTCAAGTTTGGGCACGGTAAAGGTCAGATCGGTTAATCCTTCGGCACTGGTATTTTGGATGATCATATCCACGATCACGCCCGCCTCGGAGATGGGGGTAAAAATTTTGGAAGCAATACCCGGACGGTCCGGCACTTTGGTAATGGTGATACGGGCCTCGTTTTTGTTGTAGGTGACTCCTGAAACCAGGATTTTTTCCATGCTCTTGTCTTCTTGAACAACCATCGTTCCCTCCTTATCCGTAAAGGTCGAGCGCACATGCACCGGGACCTTAAATTTTTTAGCAAATTCGACTGATCGAATCTCCAGCACTTTGGCACCCAGACTGGCCATTTCGAGCATCTCTTCATAAGAAATCTTTTTCATCTTTCTGGCCTTGGGACAGATATTCGGATCAGTGGTAAAGACCCCTTCCACATCCGTAAAGATCTCGCAAACCTGGGCCTTTAAGGCGGCGGCCACGGCTACAGCGGTTGTATCCGAACCGCCGCGACCCAAGGTGGTAATATTTCCTTTCTCATCCAATCCCTGGAAACCGGCCACGGCGACGATTTTGTCGTTGCGGATTTCCCCCATAATTCGCCGGGTGTCGATTTCACTGATCCTGGCCCGGCCGTAGGCGTCATCGGTGACAATTCTGACCTGATGTCCTAGGAGGGAGGTCGCTTTGGACCCCAGGCTTTGGACGGCCATACAGAACAGGGCCACGGAAACCTGTTCGCCCGTGGAGATGAGGACATCCAATTCCCGGGGATTGGGCGATTCGGTCATCTCTTGAGCCAGTCGGATCAACTTGTCCGTTTCCCCGGCCATAGCCGAGAGGACAACGACCATATCGTGCCCTTTTTCCTTCATGGCGATGACCCGCTTGGCCACATTTCGAATTTTTTCTATGGAGCCGACTGAGGTCCCTCCATATTTTTGGACAATCAAGGACATGAAATTCTTCCTCCTTTATAAAAATGGTTCAAGGTAAAGGGTATAAGGTTAGAGGAAAAGGCCCTCTTTTTCTCTAACGCCTCACCCCTTAAATCTTTTTTTTATTCGTTTGTCCCAGTTCCCGAAAGCCCTGATCGAGATATGCCTTCTGTTTTCATCCCGTATGGTGAAGACTATCTCCAGCCGTTCTTCCGGCAAATCTTTTATCCTCTCCGCCCATTCAATAACCGTGATACAGGGTCCACCCAAATATTCCTCCAGCCCGAGTTCCTCCAGTTCTTCCTCCAAAATAAGGCGATAACAATCAATATGAACCAGGGGCAACGGACCCGGATATTCATTGATCAGAGAAAAAGAAGGGCTGGCTACCAGTCTTTCATCTAGGGACAATCCCCTGGCCAGACCGCGGACCAGGCAGGTTTTCCCGGCCCCCAATTCCCCATAGAGGGCCAGGACATCTCCCGCCTGGAGCAGACCGGCTATTTTCTGACCCAGTTCTTCGGTCTTTTCTTCGCCGCTAATTTCTTCTTCAAGCAGGTTTACCGCCAAGGACCTGACCCTCCTCAGGGTGCCAGAGAGCGAACGATGTCCTTTTTGCCGACTATTCCCACCAGACTTCTTCCTTCCAACACCGGGATGGAGTGTGTATGGTTTTCGGCCATCAGAGTGGCAATCTCTTCTACGGAGGTTTCCGGGGTAACCGTTTTGACCGGGGAAGACATGATATCTCTGGCCAGCAAGCCGGTCATTTTTTTTAATTCTTTCTCAAATTTTTTCCCGCTCTCCAGGAAAACGATATAGCCCATCAGGTTAATCACCGTTGGAAGATGGAATTTCCTGGTCTGGTCGATAATATCACTCTCGCAGACAATTCCGACCATCTCCTTGTTCGGGTTTAAAACAGGCACACCGCTAATTCGATTTTCAGAGAGGATTTGAGCCACCTCGGAAATAGGGGTGTATTCCTGAACCGTGATGACATTAGGGGTCATGATGTCTTTGGCTCGGATCATAAAATACCTCCTAAGAGAAAGGTATAAGGTTTAAGGTCCAAGGTGTAAGGTAAAAGCATAAAACAATTTTCGTTCGGTGATCGTTGACGAAGGACCAATGACGAACTGCGAACGATTTTTAGCTGATTATAATTTCACTTCCTTGATCAGCGGAATGGATTCTCCTTCCACTTGCCCCCAATCACCTCTATGGTCGATCAGCTTAGGGATCATTTCCAATAATTCGGAGGCCAAGACCCCTTGACTTCCCCGTTCCCGGGCCAGCCAGAGACCGGCCTGACTATGCAGGGAAACCCCCAGGCAGGCGGCTTGTATCGGCGACCGGCCCTGAGCTAAAAAACCAAGTATTAATCCGGTTAAAATGTCTCCTGTGCCCCCACTGGCCAAAACGGAATGGGCCACCGGATTCAGATATACCGGTCCTTCAGGATCGGCGATTATGGTTCGGGCCCCTTTTAAGACCACCGCCACTCCATATTTTCTGGAAAAGGCCCGGGCCGCCGGGATTCGGCTGGCCTGGATCTCTTTAACCGTTTGTCCGGTCAATCGGGCCATCTCTCCGGGATGGGGAGTCAAAATAGCGCGACCGGCCAGGGCATGAAGTATATCCGGGGATTCGGTCAAAATATTTAACCCGTCGGCATCTATAACCATCGGAGTAGCGGGTGGCTGGTTTAAAAGATTTAGAACGAGGGTCTTGGTCCCTGGTGAGGTGGAAAGACCGGGGCCGATGGCCAATCCTTTTTTGCCCTCCAACAAGGCCAAAACATGATCAAGGGCCTGGGGACCTAAATGACCCGGCTCTCCCTCGGGCAATGGTTCGGTCATGGCCTCGGTCAATTTGATTTCCATGACCGAGTTTAGACTTTCCGGGATGCCTAAGGTCACTAAACCGGCCCCGGCCCGTAAGGCTCCTAAGCAGGTCATGGCCGCCGCTCCGGTTTTCCCTCTGGAGCCGGCCAGGACGAGGCCGTGGCCATAGGACCCTTTATGCCCCTCCGGATCCCTTGTTGGGAACCAGGGTATGAGGAGTTCTGGTTCGATTAGCTCCGTCCGATCTTCCGGAGCCGGCCAAAGGGTCGGGGGGATACCGATATCAACGACATAAAGTCTTCCGACAAATCGACACCCGGGAAAGAGGATTTGACCGATTTTAGGTAGGCCGAAGGTGACGGTCAGGTCGGCCCGAACGCAAAGGCCCAGGGGACGGCCGCTATCGGCGGAGAGCCCGGAGGGGATGTCAACAGCTAATACCGGGACGGGCAAGTCATTGATCAATTCAATCAGATTTTGAAAAAGGCCTTGGACTTCTTTTTCCAGGCCGGTCCCCAGAAGGGCATCAATTAAGAGGTCGGCTTGAAATATTTCCTGCTTCAGATTGGAAAGATCGGCCCTTTCAGGCAATTCAATCAGAGGGATGTTTTGCTTATCGATTAATCCCACTTGAAAGGCGGCATCGCCTTTCAGTCCGGCCCTCGGCCCGGTCAAGTAAATAGTCACCTTAAGACCACGGGCATGGAAATAGCGAGCCATGGCCATTCCATCGCCCCCGTTATTGCCTTTTCCGCAAAAAACGGCAATGGACCGGGCCTGGGGATAGTGTCTTAGGGCGATTTGGACCGCTCCTCTGGCGGCATTTTCCATTAGGACCAGACCAGGCAGACCGAATTCCTCAATGGTTTGCCGGTCCAGTTCTTTCATTTGTCGGGCAGTGGTCAGTAGCATGGCAAAAAACCAAAGAAAAAATTTAGAAGACAGAACTCAGAAGTCAGAATTCAGAACCCGGAATAGGAGGACAGCACTTTATTAAGATTTTTCTTTATTCTGAATTCCGACTCCCGGCTCCTGAATTCTGGTTTATTCACATTTCCAAAACCACAACGGCCATGGCGTAACCGTCTTCATCGGTCAAAGTCAAAAAGGAGTTTTTTATTCCGGCCTGGGCACAGATTTCTCGGGCGCGGTTATGCAGGATCAGTTCCGGTTTTCCGAAGGAATTGGAGGTTACCTCAATATCTTTCCAGTAGACCCCGTGCCGCATCCCCAGTCCGATAGCCTTGGAAAAGGCCTCCTTAGCAGCGAAACGCATGGCCCAGTAGCGGGTCGGATGGGGTTTGGCCAGGCAAAAGGCCCGTTCTTTCTCTGTATAAATTTTTTGCTGGAATCGTTCCCCCCAGGTTTCCATGGCCGCCTGAATACGGGCCATTTTCACCAAATCGACTCCAATACCGTAAATCATGAGACACCTAAAGCGAATAATGCTTTTCCTTTTATTTTCTTTTATATAACAATACATTATCCGGGTCAAGGCAAAACGGCAGGATTTTTTCCTTTTAATAGGGGAAGATTCGGGATGAGTCAACTGGAACTTGACTTTCCTGTCTTTTATCACGTATAAATTAGGTTATCCGAATTAGGCAGGGTTAATAGTTGAGGTAACAATAATTACCTTTTTAAAAGGGGGATACTATGGAAAAGGGAAAGAAGGAAGGATCTGAAATCAGCCGCAGGACTTTTATAAAGGCTTCTGCCGCCGTAGGCGCCGCCGCCACCATCACCGGTTTTCCGGCCATCTTGCGTGGAGCCGCACCCAAAGAGATAATTATCGGTTCCATCCAACCGGTTACCGGTCCGTTGCCGGATATCGGGATCGCCGCTCAACGGGCCAATAAACTGGCCGTTGATGAGATCAATGCCCGGGGAGGGATTAAGTCCATGGGTGGGGCCAAGCTAAAACTCCTCCTGGGGGACTGCGAGGCTAAGGAAGAAGTCGGCCGGATTGTCGCCGAGCGGCAGATCAAAGAGGGGGCGGTTTGTCTGGTCGGACCTTTCTTAAGCGGTGTGGCTATGGCCATCGCCACCTTGGCCGAACAGCGCAATGTCCCCTTTGTCATTGATGTGGCCGCCTTGGACGCCATTACTGCCAAAGGATATAAAAACGTTTTCCGCTGTTTTTCCAAAACCGAATATTTTATGTCCAGCATGGCCCGTTATCTGGATCAGATCATTAAAGAGAAAAAAGTCACCATCAAGAGAATCGCCGTGACCAACGCCGGTGACGCCTTCGGACGGGGACAAGGAGCAGCCTTTGTCAAATATATCAAAGATAAAAAACTGCCTTTTGAAATTGTCGAGCATATTGAATATCCCCTGGGTGTTAAGGACCTCTCGACGGAAGTAGCCAAATTAAAGGCGGCCAAACCGGATATCCTTTGCCCGGTGTCCCGACCCGGAGATGCCAAACTCCTGATTCGGGAAATGTATAAACAGCGGGTGGAAGTGATGGGGATTATCAGCCCCGGCAGCCCTGGCTGGTATGAACCGGAATTCGTCAGAGACTTGGATAAGCTGGCTTATTATGTCCTGGATAATGTGCCCTGGTTTAACCCCAATAGCAAACGATTCCAGGAGGCCAATGCCCGATTTGAAAAGCTTTATCCCGGAAAATACCTCGATTGCAATTCCGGATACTCCTATACCGGGGTGCTGGTCATTGCCGATGCCCTGGAGCGGGCCAAATCGACGGATCCGGAGGCCCTGCGGGAGGCCTTGCGCAAGACTAATTTCAAAGACAGTCCCATGATCGGCGGGTCTATCGTTTTTGATGAAAAGGGTGATAATATCAACGCCATCACGGCTATGGTTCAGGTCCTGCCTGACCCCAATATGGACCAACGGGTCAAGGTGGTCCTGCCCAAAGATGGGGCTCAGGCCTCCTATGTCTTCCCTTGGAAGCAGCTCTGGGAGCGGGGATAATTAAGGGATGAGGGATGAGCAATGGTTAGCGAGCCATAGGTCATGAACGTTGATCTGGTTCTGCAATTAGCCATCCAAGGCTTTCTGATGGGAGGGGTCTACAGCCTGATCGCTTTAGGCCTCTCCCTGATCTTCGGGGTCATGCGGGTCATCAACTTCGCCCACGGCGAGATGATGGTCTTTTCCATGTTTCTGTCCATTACCATGCTCCTGAGCCTGGACCTGGATCCTTATCTTTCCCTGCCGATCTGTGCCGTCCTTATGTTCGGGATCGGCTACATCATCCAACGAATTTTTGTCAACCGCATTCTGGATCTGCCGGAGGCTATGCAGGTCCTGGTTTTAGTCGGCCTGGGGATTATCTTTGAAAACGGCACCCTGATGATCTGGGGAGGAAGTGATATCAGCCCCAAGACCAGCCTGGCCCTCTCTTCCATCCGGCTGGGAAACCTGACCATTGATGTTCCCCGTTTGATCGCTTTTGTTCTGGCTATTTTAATCACCTTAATCATCATGGTCTTTTTGAAGAAAAGCACCATCGGCAAGGCTATTCGGGCGGCAGCCGATAACCGTTTCGGATCGTTGATTATCGGGACGCACATCAACCGGCTTTATGGGATCTGTTTCGGCATCGGGGCCGCTTGTGTGGGGGCTGCCGGGGCCTTGCTGGTTCCCCTCATGCCGGCCAAGGCCACTATGGGCGCCCCTTATACCATGATCTCCTTTGTCATCGTCATTCTGGGCGGTATGGGCAGTCTGATCGGGGCTCTGGTGGGAGGGTTGATTATCGGAGTGGCCGAATCCTTGGGTACGGTCTTCCTGCCCAGTTCCATGAAGCAGGTGGTCAGCTTTACAATTATGGTCATCATCCTTTTGTTTAAGCCTCAGGGGCTCTTTGGAGGCAAAGGATGAAGCGCCTCTATCTCCTCCTGGCGGTTATCCTGGGCATCCTTCTTTTCCTGCCCAATGTTCTCAGTAATTACTGGATGGAAATTTTCATCCTGATTTTTTTTTATGCCTATTTAGGACAATGCTGGAATATCCTGACCGGCTATACGGGAAGCATTTCCCTGGGCCATGCCTTATATGTGGGGATCGGGGCCTATACCTCCACCCGCCTGGCCATAGTTTTTGGACTGACCCCCTGGGTGGGGATGTTTATCGGGGCCATCTTGGCTATGGGAGTAGGCCTGATTATCGGCTTTCTGGGATTTCGTTTCGGGCTTAAGGGAGTCTACTTTGTTTTAATCACCATCTCTTTTGCCGAAATCGGTCGGTTGATCGCCCTGCACATGGATAGTCTCGGTTCTTTCATGGGACTGTTCATCGATTTTAAACCGGGCTTTTGGAATATGCAGTTCAAGGGGAACCTGCCGTATTATTATATTTCCCTGGGGTTACTCCTTTTTTCAATGATCGTTGTCCGGATTTTGGAAACGTCCAAGATCGGTCGTTATCTAGTGGCCATTCGGGAAGACGAAGAGGCGGCAGAAAGCCTGGGAGTCAATACCTTTAAATACAAGATGTGGGCCATTGCCCTGAGTGCTTTTATGACCGCCCTGGGTGGGACCTTCGACGCCAACCGTATCTTTCATTTGAGTCCTGACCGGGTCATGAGCATGGCCTTATCTATTGAAATTATCCTCCGTCCTATTATCGGCGGCATGGGGACGGTCCTGGGGCCCATCGTTGGCTCCTTTCTGATCACTCTGCCGGCTGAATGGACCAGGGCTTATCTGTCGGAGGTGGGTCGCCCCGGCCTGCATATGGTCATCTACGGGTTCGTCCTGATCCTGGCCGTGTTTTTTTTCCCTAGGGGGATCATGCCTTACTTGACCAGGATATTTAAACCGTTTTTTAAAGATAAAGAGTAAGAGTATAAAGCTGAAATTTTATTGACTGCTCCTGGAATATTTTCATGCTCCCTCCCTCACCCTCCCCCTCGGAGGGGGAGGGTGACCATGATCATTTTCAATAAAGGTAACCGTAGGTGAGTCTATTATCAGTTGAAAAAGTCGAGAAACGCTTCGGCGGTCTTCAGGCCCTGGATAATATTTCCCTGGTGATCGAACCTCGGGAAATCGTAGCAGTCATCGGTCCGAACGGGGCCGGGAAGACTACCCTGTTTAATTGCCTGACCGGGTTTATTCCCCCCGACCATGGATCGGTTCAATTTCAAGGCCGATCGATCCTGGGGCTGAAGCCCTATGAGATCTGCCGGTTGGGTGTGGTTCGAACTTTTCAGATTGTTAAGCCCTTTCTGGAACTGACGGTCCTGGATAATGTTATCGTCTCCGCCTATAACCGCCTGCCCTCCCTGGGAGAGGCCACTAAAAAAGCCCGTGAGGTTATCGAATTTGTCGGGCTGGATGATAAACGATCAGCCTTCGGCCATGAATTGACTCTGCCTCACCGTAAACGACTGGAGCTGGCCAGAGCCCTGGCCACCGGCCCCTCCCTGTTGATGCTGGATGAAGTTATGGCCGGGATCAACCCGACCGAAACCGATATCCTGATTAGGCTGATTAAAGAGATTAATCAACAGGGCATCACCATCCTGATGATTGAACATGTCATGCGCGGGGTCATGGCCTTGTCTCAACGGATTATCGTCCTCAATTTCGGGGAAAAGATCGCCGAAGGATTGCCTTTGGAGGTCACCCAAAATCCGCTGGTGGTGGAGGCTTATCTGGGAGAGGAATATAAAACTTGCTGAAGATTGAAAACGTTGATGTGTTTTATGGGGATTTACAGGCCCTGAGAGGTATCTCTCTGGAGGTAGCCGAGGGAGAGATCGTCACCGTCATCGGTTCCAACGGGGCCGGGAAGTCCACCACCATCAAAACCATCTCCGGAATGCTGAAGATCCGACAGGGTTCCATCTCCTGGGACAATCAATCCATCACCCAATGTTCCACCGCAGAGATTGTCTCTATGGGCATAATCCAGATCCCCGAAGGAAGGCAGCTTTTCCCTTCCATGACGGTTTTGGAAAATCTGGAATTAGGGGCTTTGAATCCCAAGGCCCGGAGCGATAAGGCCGCCAACCTGAAAAAAGTCTTTGACCTTTTTCCCCGACTGGAGGAACGAAAGGCCCAAAGCGCCGGCACCTTATCCGGCGGGGAACAACAGATGCTGGCTATCGGAAGAGGACTGATGTCCAAGCCCAAGATCCTCATGCTGGATGAACCTTCCCTAGGGTTGTCTCCCTTGTTGGTCAATACTATTTTCGGCATTATCCGCAAAATCAATGAGGAAGGGACGACGATCCTCCTGGTGGAACAAAACATTCACCATGCCCTGCATATGGCCCAAAGGGCTTATGTCCTGGAAAATGGAGAAATCGTCAAATCCGGACCGGCTCAGGAGATGCTTTGTGACGAGCAGGTCTGCAAAGCCTATTTGGGATTATAATGGACATCACATCCGACATCATTACCCTTTTCAACACCAATCCCCTTTATCAGACCATCGGTATCCGGCTGGAGGAGGCGGCGGAGGGAAAGGCCCGATCAATCCTCACCCCCAAAGCCGAGGTCTGCTGGCCTACTCTCAACCAACCCCATGGAGGCATCCTTTTTACGACTATGGATACGACCATGGCTTGGGCGGTCCTCTCCCTGACTGATCCCGATTATAGCTGTACCACCATTGACTGTACCATCCAATATCCCGCTCCGGCTAAAGATGGTCCTTATTTCTGCCGGGCCTGGACGACCCACCAGACCGGACAACTGGCCTTTGTCCGGGCCGATATCACGGATGTCCAGGAAACGGTGGTGGCCCTCGGTCAAGCCACTTTTCGCATCATTAAGATGAAGTTTATCTAAGATCCCGACTTCTGAGCCACCAGGACAAAATCACGGGCTAGAAGATTAAAGGGAAAAAGGTGTGAGAGGCGGTTATCGGCCTTTAGCAGGACCAGGGGATCGATCTTTTTTTCTAAAAAATTTAATAAAGAACCGGGCAGGAATTTATGCTTGTCCAGATAGAGCAATTCAAAACCGGTTTGACGCAGCAAATAAAGAATGTCTTTTTGCCAGTAGCGGAATTGATGATGCCACTTTCCTCTGATCATGGCCAGCAATTCGGAAGTGCCCAGTTTGGCCGGCAGATTCCAAATGAACAAAAGCCCTCGACCTTTTAGCACCCGACCAATTTCCTTCAGAATCCTTTCTTCATCACCTATCCCATCCTCCCGGACGTGCTCCAGGACCCCGGAAGAAATAAACACGTCAATCGAATCGGTTTCCAAGGACAAGCTATTCGAATCCTCACCCCACAAGGTGGGGAGGTGCAACGCCTCCTTAAATAAAGGGTAGTGAGGCATTTTATGGAGCAGATAATTGAAAATATTTTCATAACCCAATGTCTGTAGTATTTTGGTCACATGTCCGTAAAGCCCTCCCCAATCGATAATGAGAGCCCCTTGATCGGGGACAAGACGGCGAACCAGGCAGGCGTAATAGAGATAATTGACCCAGTCGTTGGTCTTGATGATGTTTTCGGCAAAAGGAACGGAATGGCCCCGGATAATATCCAGGAAGGTTTGACGCAGACGGATGAGGGAATCGGATCGGTGAAGGGCCGAGACGTCCTGATAGGTTTTCTGGTCGGGAAAGATTATTTGTTTCATGAAAAATTATCTTATGATTTTATAGGGCGCCAGATCCCCTTCTTCAGCCAGATGCGGGAGAAGGGCTCTCCCACCGCAGCCACCTTGTCTTCTAATCCTGCAGGTTCGATTCGGATCGTCTTTCCGTACTCGAGATCCCAGGGTTCAACAATGAGGCCCCCTTTCTCCAGTTTGTAGAGAATAGGTAGACGGGGTTCTTTCCAGGCACCCGGCCGAAGGGCCTGAGTGAGGGCAGCCAGAGTCCCGTACTGCAGCAGTTCATGCAAGGTGATCACGGTCGGGGGACTGAGGGGAAGCTCCCCCCGCATATTGCCCTGGAGGCCTTGCTCCGGGCTGATCCAGAGCCCATGAACGGTTTCCTGATCATCCGGGATACAGAGCTGGCCTTCAGGCATGAGGGCCATAAAAAAACGGGTATCAAAACGTTTGGGCATGCCTTGAGGAGTGATCCAATGGGACCAGGGGAAGAGGCCGGAAAAAGAAAGGGTCCATCCCTCATCCCTTACCTTTCTTCGAAACCCTCCTTCCTCTAACTCTCCGGAAGGAGGCCGCTGACAGCTTCCCTCGAATGTCCCTTGGGAGTCCTTGCCTTTTCGGGCCAGGAAGACCCCGGCCTCTTCCAGCGTTTCCCGAACGGCCGCCACACCATGGGAAATGATGCCGTTGAGATCCAATCCGGGTCCAAAGGCTTGGAGGATTTCCCCGGTCGTTAGATCGAGGTGGTCTTTCCAGAATTCGGTCTGCCGATCGTCCGCTTCCAGGGTTCCTCCGGGAAAAACATAATTCCCTGGGAAGAACCCGCTTCTAGAGCTTCGTTTGATCAGATAGACCTGAAGCTCTTCATTCTGCTCCCTAACCAGAATAACGGTGGATGCCGGTCTAATTTTTCCCGAACTGTCTGGTGATGCCGTCATGCTAACTATCCGAGATTTAGACTTAAGCCTCTCTTTTCATTATAGAAGAAAGGAGTGACCCTAATCTTTTCCCGCGGTTAAAAAAGGGGATACCCATGTTCTTAAAAGGCTCAAGCAGCTTTTACCTTTAAAGGACGAATACGTTTCAATTCCTGGAAGAAATTTGTTTCCGCCTCCCACAGATCCACAGCCCGTTGGGCATTAAGCCAAAATTCTGGTGTATTTCCAAACAAACGGGCTAAACGCAAGGCCATTGACGAAGATAGGGCGCGACGTTCCCGTAAAAGTTCATTAATGGTTTGGCGGGATACTCCTAAGGCTTTAGCCAGGTCGGCAACGCTTAGTTGATAATCAGGCAAAAAATCTTCCCGGAGCATTTCTCCAGGGTGGGTCGGTTTAATTTCCCGCTGTTTTGAAAATGGTATGCCCATAAGTAACTCCTTAATGATAATTGGTTATTTGAACATCATAGGCGTCACCGTCAATAAAATGAAAGCAAATACGTTATTGATCATTTATAGAGATTGAGAACTATCCCTGACGATCTCCCTGTAAGGCTCTGATCCCTGACCATCGGCTCATACCAGCCAATAAAATCTGCATCCGGCCGGGCCATCTCTTGAAGAAACAGGGACCTGCTCCGAAGGAGTGGGACTGAGCATGGCCTTCTACGCGAAGAAACCAGGGACCCGTCCCGAAGGGATGGGCCTAAGCGTTGACTTCTACGCGAAGAAACCGAAATACCGCCTTTTCGCCGGCAGTGGTGTGCTCTAATCCTTCGATTTCCTCGGGGTGCACGCGGGCCATAAATTATGAGTTCAACCCATTCATCAGCGAAAAAAATTTTATTTCCGATGACCTCATCTTGAGCTCTTGAACGAAAGGTTCAACGATCCCATCTTCGTTTCTTTCTCAACCCGTCTTCTTATGCAAATCCTCGGCAAAGCCCTGTTGATCCAATCGATCCTTGCTGTTGAAGTCGGTGATCATTATTTTTCCCCTAATAAAGAGGCGGTTTCCCTTATCAAACAAAAAGCCCGTTCCAGGTCAAAGGCCTGATAATCGGAATTTCTTAAAACCGGCCTTAACTTACTTTCCTTTTGTAGCCGCAGCAACTCCAATCTTTTTTCCGTCACATCAATCGATTCATTCCCAGGTACCTGAAGCTTGGTTTGAATCATCCGAAGCAATAGAGGATCAGTTGCCACCAACCCCAATTGACGAACTGCAAAATCGATGTCGAAAAAATCACGGATTGCGGGTTCCCGGCGGGTCATGGCCGCCCGGAATTTTTCGGCATAGGCCTCTTTCCTGGTGATGCAAATGGTGTTGAACGGTTCTATTATCTGCTGGTTGGTTATGGGATCAAGAAGGTTGGTCCGGGTCTTCTGTTTGGCGGCCGCTTGCAGCAAGGGTTCCCGCAGGCCGACCTCGATTTTTATCGTTTCCTTTTGATGGTAAAGAAGGGACTGATACCCCAAAATACCTATATATTGAGTTGATTCATTGGCCCCCCTAAGCGGTTCCACCAAGTGAAAGGTTGGGAGTTTGCCCGGAAGAGAATCGATCATTTTCTTAAAATGTTCCACTTGCCTTCGACGCTCGTTTCGTTTGGACTCAACCGGGAGAGGTATCGCAAAATCCAGGTCTTCACTGAGGCGATAAAAACCGGCATACACCTTGGCCAGGCAGGTCCCGCCCTTAAAGACCGGCAAAGCCCCCTGTTCTTTAAAAAGACGGTTTAATAGAACACTGCAAAAATAATCCTTTTCAATCACCCTGGCGGCAAAGCCTGTCGTCGCCGCCGTAAAATTGACCGCCGATAGAAATAATTCAGGATCATCATGAAGAAGAACTATCGACCTCTCATCCCTGTTCATTAATGACCACACCCCAGCGTCGATTGATGGTTCCCCGCTTCGCCCGATCCGGAATCCAGGGGATACATCCTTGGGAAGCCGGCAAGACGCCTTCCAATTTTTTCAAGTCCGTCTGTTTGACCCCTTCCTGTTCCAGGAGCAGGCCTATCCGGCGGATGGTCCCCTTATCTCCATACAACAATGTATTTTTCACCAGGTCCGGGACCTTCACCCGCCCTTCCGAGAGATCCTTCCGTATCCACTCATAGGCCTGCGGCAGGCTGTTGAAGCGAGACCAATCATAAACCCCATCCACCAGGGTCCTCACCCTGGATGAATAAAAAGAAAGCAAGCCCTCCGCTGTCCGCACTTTCTCCGTTCCGCCGAGGCGGTCATCCGCCACTTTAATCAAGGTCAAAGCCACCGCGCCGATGGTTCGTTCTCCGGAAATCCGGTTGTTATAGGCATAAATCCGATTTGGTACCTGGGTGGTGAAACCGTAGCGGTTGAAGGCATTGGGGCCGCAGATTTGGTAACGTCCCTGCCGGTCTTCCATCAGAGTATTGAGGGCCAGGGTCTCATCCGGACTCCATGATCCTCCCAGGGGCAGTTGCGGCGGGACAAGATAGAGACCGGGACGAACCCGGGCGATCAATCCACCCCGGGACATCCTTCGAAACAACTCCCGTTCCTGATCCGGCGAAAGGCGCAAAGGTCCGATCAACTCCCCGGTCCGGACCGTTTGTTTCCGGCGCATCTGGAGATAAGCCAAAAATTGGGTTTCCTGTCTGCCCAATCGTGTTTTCATGATTGCATTGTATTTTATTTAGATGGTTTGTCAAGCCATTTATACGAAATAGAATATTGAACGACCTATACCGCTATCTCGCCGCTCATCAGGCCCGGAAGAAACAGATGGCGAACTGGGCAAAGTTTCAAAATTGGAAAGCAAAGGTCAGCGAACTGATCAGTCCGAACATTAATGATTTCGGGGAATGTTTACGAGATCCTCTCAGAAACTGGGACCCGCTCCGAAGGAGTGGGACTGAGCATGGCCTTCTACGCGAAGAAACCGAAAGACCGCCCTTTCGCCAGGAGTGGTTTTCTCCAACGCCTTGATTTTTTCGGGGTGCATGCGGGCTAAAGATTATCAATTCAAACCATTTATAAACGAAAAAAAAATCATTTCCGAAGACCTCATTTTGAGCTATTGAACGAAATAGACAACGATCTCTCTCATTAGGAAACAAGTCAATTCAGAACCAACTTCCCCTTCTTCGCGCGGACGATTAACAGCGAAACGACCGAAAATTTAAACTACCACAAAACCACTTCACATTTACTTCACAATTTGGCCTAGAAGATAGGGAAAAAAGAGACCAGAAGAAGGATAACCAGTTGATTTGTTTGGAGCCGGCGATGGGATTTGAACCCGCGGCCTGCTGATTACGAATCAGCTGCTCTACCCCTGAGCTACGCCGGCCCACTGAAAATAATTCCATAATCCTTTTGATTTGTCAACAGGAGGATGGGATGTCTTTAAAACAAAAATAGGATCCCAGAATTCAAGAGTTCAAGACTTTTTTCTTCCACGCCTTTCATGCGGTTCCTTTATAAGGAACCTTTACAAAAGCTCGACAACGTGGAGCGGCTGAATCCTCGACCCCTTGGCCCCTCGAATCCTTTTTCGACCTTCGTGGTGCCACGCCCCAAAAGGCGGGGCATGGCGGATTAACCCGAAAGAATATCCCTTAGGAAAACTCGACTTTATGCGGAAAGGGTTTGGCCTGGAGCGGATGGTCTAAGACCTCTCTGACCTTATGGGCCAGAGACTTGGGGGAAAACGGTTTTTGGAGGAAAGCGGTCTGCTCTTGCAGCAGGCCGTGTCGGATAACGGCATCATTGGTATAGCCGGACATATAGAGGGTTTTGGCTTCAGGATGGATGAGGGCCAAATAGTCAGCCACCTCCCGTCCATTCATGCCGGGCATGATCATATCGGTCAGGACCAGGTGAATGGGATCAGAATGTCTTTGGGCAATCAATAAGGCTTCCTGTCCATTGCAGGCGTCCAGGACATAATAGCCGTTGTTCTCCAATCCCTCTTTTATGGGGATCCTCAACATGGGTTCATCCTCAATCAGCAAAATGGTTTCCGAACCCTTGGGAGCAGATAACGGCTCATTATCCTTTTCCGGATGATGCGGAGATTCTAGGGTACGGGGAAGGAAGATTTTAATAGTGGTCCCTTTCCCTACTTCGCTGTAAACCCAAATAAAACCGCCGCTTTGTTTAATAATGCCATAGACCGTAGATAAACCCAGGCCCGTACCTTTGCCTACTCCTTTGGTGGTAAAAAAGGGTTCGAAGATATGGGCTTGGGTTTCTTTATCCATCCCCTCACCGGTATCGCTGACCGCCAGAAGGACATAGTGGCCGGGAGTGATTATGGGGTGACGATGATGATACTCTTCATCTATGTCAATTCGGGAGGTTTCAAAAATTAATTTTCCTCCTTTAGGCATGGCATCCCGGGCATTGATGGTCAGATTCATGATAACCTGTTCGAGTTGTCCTTTATCGGCTTTGATCAGCCCTAAATCGGGGTCTAAATGGGAGATTAATTCTATATCCTCTCCGATGATGCGCAACAACATCTTTTTTATTTCGGAGAGGACTTGATTTAAATCGAGTATCTGAGGCTGTAAGACCTGTCGACGACTGAGGGCCAACAACTGGCGGGTAAGAGAAGAGGCCCGATCCGCCGCTTTCCCGATTTCTTCGACATAATGATAAGGTTGAGATTCTTTTTTCAATCTGATTAAGCTCAGATCGCAGTATCCCATAATGGCCATCAACAGGTTGTTAAAATCATGAGCCACGCCCCCGGCCAACCTTCCAATCGCCTCCAGTTTTTGAGATTGATGAAATTGTTGTTCCAGATGTTTGCGTTCGCTGATATCAACAAAACTTTCAATCAGACAGGGGCGTCCCCCGATTACGGCCGGGACGACCGTTTTCAGAATCGGTATTTCCATTCCGTTTGATTTAGTTAATTGGTATTCGGTATGGTCCATATTTTCGTTGAAGCCTGATCCGGAAAAGGGACAGGTTTCATTATCCTTTAAACAAAAGGAACGACAAAAGGATCCTAAGATAACTTCTTTGGGATAGCCCATGATCTCCAGGGCTGTTTTGTTGGCATTCATGATACGATAGGTTTTTTGATCGATAATAAGAATTCCTGTTTTGATGGAATCCAGAACGGTTTTTAATTCGCGCTTGGCCTGTTCCAGTTCCTTGGTCCGCCCGGCTATCTTCTGACGGATGAGGTCTTCATTTTTTTTAATTTGATTGGTGAGGGTCTTGTTGTTGATCGTCAGGGCCAGTTGCCGGGCTTGAAGCAAAACCAGAGGCAAAAAGCCGGTCTCCCAGGATTTTATCGGTTGACGCAAAGCGATCAAAAGGACTCCTAATATCTCATCGGGAACGGCCAAGGGTATAAGGAGGAGAACTTTTTCCCCCATAACATGCTGCCCCGAATAGGACAGATAGCCTTCTTTGGAATTTAGGGCCGAGGCCACCACCTTTTGATCCACTAACTTTGAAAATTGTTGTTGGGACCAGGACTCGAACAATACCGGATAAGAGACCTGGTGTTCGAATTCGAAATTAGTTTTGTTAAGCAGAAAAAGGGAAACGGACCTGCTATGGGGTAAGGATAAAAAGATATCCAGATGGGACGAGAGAAGGTCCGGGCCATTTTCGGTCTCAGATTTACATCCCAATTTTTCAACCATCTTCACCAGGAAGTGATCCCGCCTGGAGGCTTCCTCGATCAAGGGGTCAGGGGGATTAGATGCTAAGTATTTAAAAGTCTCCATAGGCTCACTATAAAAGAATTCGAGAGATCTCTTCATAACCCCTTAGCAGAGAAGGGATGATTTTTGTCAGGGACCCCGGTTCCAGGTTTAAGATTTCCAAGGCCTCTTGATTGGGCTGGGGTATGAGATTATCTCCTGGATAACCCAATTCAAGAGCTCGGACGAGAATATTTCCTAAATGGACGGCGGCTACCAGCTTGTCCGACGTTTCCGGAACAAGGCCGGTTTGATGATAACGAAGGGCGTTTACAATGGAGGGAGGAAATCCCCATTTTTCGGAGACGAGCGCCCCGATTTGGGCGTGGTCCAGACCAAAAACGGTCTCTTCGGCCAGATGAAGGGCCAATCGTTTTTTAGCGGCCAATTCCAGGGCTTTGGCGAATTGCTCTTCGGCAAATTCAAAAAAAATCAACTTCCCGATATCATGTAAGACTCCGGCGGTAAAAAAATTATCCTGTTTGGTCAGCCCCATGATTCCGGCCAGAGACTTCGTGGCAATACCCACGGCAATGGAATGGCCCCAAAAATGCACCGGCTGAAAGATGAAGGAGGAATCTTTCTTGGAGAAAAAATCGATGATGCAAGAGGTTAAAATCAGATTATGTATTTCATTATAGCCCAAAATGACAATGGCCCTGGAAACGGTATCAATCTGGCCCTGGAAACCATAAAAAGGGGAATTGACGATTTTGAGAATTTTGCTGGTTGAAGCTTGATCGCAGGAAATTATTTTGGAGATATCCTGAGTGCTTGAGCAAGGGTCAGCCAAAACGTCCGCCAGAGAGGAGTAAATCGTTGGTAAGGTAGGGATTTCAGTTAAATTCTCAATGATTCTCTCTGCACTAACCACGGCTCGATTTCCTTTTCCCCCTCCATCTCCCAGTAACCAGCGGAGAGGCCGGATAGGTTTTATGAACGGATACTTAAAGATCCCCCAATTTCCGGTTCATACCCTTAAGCAAGTAAAGGGTCCTCTTCTTTAAAAGACCTTGGGGACCTCAAGGCCAGGGATGTTGAACGGCTTGTTGAATGGCCAGCTGGATAATTTCTTCCTCCAAAGGCGTTTTCGGAGTCCAAAAAAGCCGTTTGTTTATTTTGGCTAAGGCCCGATTCCTCATTTCTTCATTAATTTCAAATTGTTTTTCAGTAGATTGCCCGTCTTCAACCAGGACTTGGGGGATTCCCCAGGTCTTCAGGACGTTCAAATGCCGATCGGATATCCGAACCCCTTTGTTCAAAAGGACTTGTCCAAAGCGATTGTATATGGGTTCCGCCAAGACCATTCCAGACTCAAGTCTTTCTATCGAAATAGTCACGGTCACTGTCTTTTTCCTGGAGAAGAGCAAACCTTATTTCCGTTTGTTGGTTTTTTCGGTAAGGTGTTCCATGTAGGGGGCCAGTTTTCCTTCATGGTACTTTTTTATCGGAATTTTTGGAGAAGAAGTTTAGAAAAATTTTTACTCTCGGTAAAAAATAGAGGATAAGAGGTAACGTATTCTAATTTAAAGGAAAAATATTATTAAGCGGTTTGTTCGGGAGGGGAAAGACGGGGTACGTTAAGAGGTCTTGTTTCTCTGAGAAAAACAAGACCCCTTAAAACCATTCTTTTTCTTAACGTTTTATATTTCCGATAGGTTATAACTATTTAATCTTTAAGCAATTGTTCAATTCGATTAACCAAAGACTGGATATCCACCGGTTTCTGGAAGAAGTCATCGGCCAGGGTCTCTTTCCCTCCGCTTAAGGTATAGGTAGTGGTGGTGATATGATCTCCAATGGCGGTCAATAAAATAATCGGTATATCGTTAAAAGTCGGGTCCTTTTTTAGTTCATTACAAACGGCGTAGCCATCTTTGTCCGGCATCATGACATCCAAAACAATCAGATCCGGCCGTTCTCCCCGGGCCTTTTCCAGCCCTTCTATCCCACCATAAGCCGGCAGGGGGGCATATCCCCTGGCTTCGAGCATCATACTGACGGTTTCAACCAGATCCGGGTCATCATCGACGATCAAAATTCTCTTTTTCTCCATGTATCCTCCTTTTTCATATTGCCGATTGCCGATTGGCGATTGCGGATTTGTCTTTCTAAGATAGCGACGATTTTCCGGAAATCTGCAATCTGCAATCTGAAATCTGAAATTATTCGATTCCAGCAGCTTTTAAAATATCCGGGACTACTTCCTCTTTCCCAATGGCCATGATATGGACGCCATGGCAGGTTTTTTCTTCCTTAAGTTTCCGAATCATCCGGCCGGCAATTTCAATCCCTTTACTTAGGGCCTGCCCTTTGGGGGCTCCAGCCATTTCGTCGACCAGAGACTGGGGGACAAAGACGCCGGGAACATTTTTATTCATATACTGAGCCATCCTAGCTGATGTCAACAAAATAATACCGGCCAATATTTTTACTGGAAATTTCCGGGCGTATTCCATGAAATGAGCGAATTTTTCCAGGTCATAGACCGCCTGGGTTTGAAAGAATTCGGCACCGGCTTCGACCTTTTTTTCGAATTTGATCAATTGGGGTTCAAGGGGATTGGCCTCCGGCGTCACAATGGCTCCGGCACAGAATTCGAACGGTCCGTCTAATTCATTGCCTCCCAGGTCTCGGCCTTTTTCCATGTTCCGGATAGTGGCCAATAATTGACTGGAATCCAAGTCGAAAACCGCCTTCCCTGTTTTGTGGTCTCCCACTACGATAGCATCCCCGGTGAGGCATAACACATTCCGAACTCCCCGTTGGTAGGCAAAGAGCAGATCGGCTTGGAGGGCCAGGCGGTTTCGGTCCCGGCAAGTCATCTGAAGGATAGGTTCTCCTCCTTGTTCCTTAACCATAAGAGCGGCACCGAGAGAGGGGAAACGCATGACCGAGCTTTGATGATCGGTCAGATTAAGAGCATCCACATGGTTGTTCAATAAGTCGATGTGATGGCTCATCTGGGCTAAATTGGTCCCTTTGGGCGGGCCGACCTCACTGGTGATCAGAAATTTCCCTGATTCGAGGGCTTGGCGGAAACTTGGGGGCATACATTCAACTCCTTTCTCCCGGCAGGCCGATGAAAAAGACCCATCTGCCGCGTTGTGCTTCACCTATCGTCATTCCGCCGTACGGCTTGTACGTCTCATTCCTCAAGGCTCGCACGCCTTACATCTGGATGTTTTTGATCAGCCTGCTTTACCTAAAACTTTTCTATAAAGGGACAAAAAATTTTCCCGGTTTGGGTTCGGATTGATAGTTGCGTACGCCCTGGTAACGCCGCATTAGATGAAGTTGTCCCTGGGCTTCCAAACGGCGATAGATCAAGGTCCAGGCGCAATCCTTTTGGGAATCGATTTCGCATTTGCCGTTATTGGTTCCGCCGCACGGTCCATTAACCAGACCTTTGTGACAGGAGGTCACCGGACAGATTCCCCCGGTCACCCCCAGAATACAATCGCCGCATTGGGTGCAGATTTCATCGAATTGGCCCAAGCCGGTTTCCTTCCCGATAAAAAGGGTGTCCAGGGCTGGGATGACCGGCAAATCCATCTGTTGGTTAACGGTTTGGACACCGAAGGCACAGGTCATTATTAAGAGCCCCTGGGCATCTTGGATGTCATTGAGGTGTTTCTGCAAGGCCTCTTTGGTCAATTCATCGCAGGCCACCGGGAGCACCAGATGACCGGTCACTAATTTATTCAAGCCGGTAAGGTATTCCTTCATCTCCAAAACCTCCGGCATTCCTCCGGTTCGGCAGAGGGTGACGCAGGTTCCGCAGCCGATGATAAAAACCCGGTCAAAATCGGCCAATAAGTTTTGGATTTCTTCCCTGGATTTTTGTTTGGTAATAGACCGGATCATACGTGGCTCCTTAAACTGGTTGCTGAAAAAGGCCCATCAACGGCGTTACCCTCATCTTTCGTCATTGCGTCGTATTTCTATATACGACTCATTCCTCAAGATTTCGGCTGCCTTGTATCTGGACCTTTTTGAGCAACCAGTTCAATTAAAGGTTATCATCATCCTGTTTCCACTTCCCAGCTTTTAAACAGGCTGCGAATGAGATATAAAGGATTTATTTATTTTTCCAAATCGCAGCGGAGACATCTTCGGGCTTCCTCTTGAGCCTGTTCCAGAGAAAACCCTAATTCAATCTCCTGAAATCCTCTTTTCCTGATTCCCGGGGAGACCGTGGCCATGGCAATCCGTTGTTGGCCTTGAGATTGTTCATCGGCTCCCAGAAAGGCGGTGGCCTGAAAATCCAGCAAGGCTTTCTCGTCTCGAATATCGACTTTGCTCCGATCTTTCTTTAGATATTTGTCGATAGCCAAGGCCGCCCGTCGGCCAGAGGCGATGGCATTGATGACATAGGTCGGCCCGGTAATAAAGTCTCCCCCGGCGAAAACACCCGGGATATTGGTTGACAGGGAATTATTGTCTACGGTTAAGGCCCCCCAGCGGGCTCGCTCCAATTTACTGTCCTTGGGCAGGAAAGACAGGTCAGGGGCTTGACCGACAGAAGGGATAATCGTATCGGCGGCCACAAAAAACTCCGATCCTTCAATGGGAACGGGTATCCGGCGGCCTTGCTCGTCGCTCTCTCCCAATTGCATCCGTATCGCTTCCATTCCGATCACTTTTTTATTTTCCTTGATGATCCGGGTCGGAGAAACGAGAAAATGAAAGATGATCCCTTCTTCCTGGGCTTCCTGGAATTCCAGCGGAGTGACCAGCATTTCTTCCCTGGTCCGGCGGTAAAAGACCTGCACCTCCTCAGCCCCTAAGCGTAAAGAAGTCCGGGCGGCATCCAAGGCCACATTTCCTCCGCCGATGACGATCACTTTTCGACCTATGGGAGTCTTCCCCCCCACCCGGACATCCATTAAGAATTTTAGTCCGTATAAGAGGCCTTCCAAGTCATCTTCCTCACCGGGGATCCCTATGCGGCGGCTGCTTTGGGCCCCGGCGGCAATAAAGACCGCCGAATATCCTTCCTTCATCAAGTGTTCAATATTGAACTGGGTATTAATGGGGGTATTGTAATGGATTTCCACTCCCCGAGACTGGATATAGGCGATTTCTTTTTGGATAATATCTTTGGGCAGACGAAATTCGGGAATAGCGATTCCAACCATTCCTCCGCCAACCGGCTGGGCCTCGAAAACGGTTGTGCCGTAGCCCAGCTGACAGAGATAGTAAGCACAGCTCAGCCCGGCCGGGCCGGCGCCGACGATGGCCACCTGCTCTTTTTGGGTTCGCGGAAAGGGTTTGGGAACGTCCGAGATATGGTCAAAATACCAGTCGGCGGCAAAGCGTTTTAAGGACTTAATGGATACCGGGTCATCCAGTTCTCCACGGCGGCATTTCATCTCGCAGGGATGGTTGCAGATTCGGCCGCAGATGGCCGGAAAGGGATTCCGCTGCCGGATAATCTCCGTGGCCTCGGCAAATCGTCCTTCGGCGATGTTGGCGACATAATTGGGGACATCAATCCCGGCCGGACAGGCGTGTTGACAGGCCGAGATGACCATGGCATCACAAGCCGCCGCCGGGCACTTCTTCTCGCTAATATGGGCCTCGTACTCATCTCGGAAATATTGGATGGTGGTCAGGACCGGATTGGCGCAACTCTGCCCTAATCCGCAAAGGGCCGAGGCCTTGACCGCCTGGCCGATAGAAATCAATTTTTCAATATCCCCTTCCTGGCCCTGTCCTCGGGTAATGCGCGTCAGGATTTTGAGCATCTGGGTCGTTCCCAAACGACAGGGACTGCATTTCCCGCAGGATTCATCCTGGGTGAAGGTAAGAAAGAAGCGGGTGATATCAACCATACAGGTATTATCGTCCATGACGATCATGCCGCCGGAACCCATCATGGACCCTACCTGGCGCAGGGAATCATAATCAATGGGCAGATCCAGAAAACGGGCCGGAATGCATCCTCCGGAAGGTCCGCCCATTTGGACGGCCTTGAAATGTCTCCCTTTGGGGACCCCTCCGCCGATATCATAAATAACTTCCCGGAGGGTCGTGCCCATGGGGACTTCGACCAGACCGGTATTGTTGATGCGGCCGGTTACCGAGAATATTTTCGTTCCCGTGCTTTTTTCCGTGCCCAGGCCGGCATACCATTCCCAACCATTCAGGATGATGGCCCGGATATTGGCAAAGGTCTCCACGTTGTTGATGGATGTGGGCTGACCGCGGAGCCCGGCCTGGGCCGGAAAAGGCGGACGGACCCGGGGCATTCCCCGTCGTCCTTCGATCGAAGCAATCAGGGCCGTTTCCTCCCCACAGACAAAGGCCCCGGCACCTTCTTTGATATGGATGGTGAAATCGAAGCCTGAACCCAGGATATTTTTTCCGAATAACCCTCTTTCCACAGCTTGGGAAATAGCACTGTGCAGGTGCTTGGTGGCAATGGGGTATTCGGCCCGGACATAAATAAATCCTTCCGAGGCCCCGATGGCATAGCCGGCAATGGCCATGCCTTCCAACACAGAATGGGGATTGCCTTCCAGGACGCTCCGGTCCATGAAAGCCCCCGGGTCCCCTTCATCGGCATTACAGATGATGTATTTAGCCGTGCCCGGGTTCTGACGGGTTAGACGCCACTTGACTCCGGTTGGAAATCCGGCGCCTCCCCGGCCCCGGAGGCCAGACTTTTCGACCATGTCGATGACTTCCTCCGGTGTTTGGGAGGTCAGAACTCGACCCATGGCCTGGTAGCCCTCGCCGGCAATGTAATCTTCGATGGAGGTCGGATCGATACGCCCGTTTTCGGCTAGGACGATCCGTTTTTGTTTTTCATAAAAAGGGACTTCATAACTGTGAATATAAGGGTGCCCTGTCTGGGGATCTTTAACCAGCAAGCGACCGATGATATTTTTTTTGACCAATGTCTCGAAGAGGATATCGGGAACATCTTCCGGTGTGACCTGCTGATAGAGGATATCCGGAGGGGAGATAACCAACAACGGAGCCCGTTCACAATACCCGTGACAGCCGGTATTTTTAATGATGACCTGATCACCCAATCTCCGTTCCTGGATGATTTTTTGAAAGGCGGCAAAGACTTCTTCACTTCCATAGGCGCTGCATCCGGGGCCTTGGCAGAGATAAATGGTCGTCTGGCTGGGATTTCTCTGATTCAGGATCGATTGGCGCCATTGCTGAAGGGCCGCCAAGCTGCTTATCCGTTCCATAATGTTTCTTTCCCTGAGTTCATCGCAGGATTTGGGCCGTCACCTAGACCTTTTTTAAATCTATCGGTATTTATCCAAGACCGTTTCCAGCCTTCGGGGATTCATCTTGCCGTAGTAGTTTTTATTGATCACCACGACCGGTGACAAGGCACAGGCACCCAGTCAGGCCACTGTTTCCAGACTGAAAGAATAATCATCGGAAGTCTGCCCATCCTCCAAATCCAGTCTCTTCTGGATAACCCGCAGGACCCCTCGGGCTCCCCGGACATGGCAGGCTGTTCCCCGGCACACTTTCACCAGATTTCTTCCTCGGGGAGAGGTATGAAATTGGGAATAAAAGGTAATGACCCCCTGAATCTGGCTGGGAGAGACGTTTAATGATTCGGCCAGCCGAGGGACCACTTCTACAGGGACGTAGCCAAACTTGTCTTGAACCTCTTGGAGGACCGGGATGAGCGATTCTTGGATTAAGGGGTGTCTGTTGATGATGTCTTGAATATCCTCAACCATTGCCGGATAACTCCTCTCTCTATACTTTGAAGATCCGTACCGGACAGTGTTTATGCCAAGATCCTTGGCTGATTGGCTCCCTTTGGACATCGAAGAGATTATTTATTTTTAATTCAGGATAAGGCAGGGGTAGGAAAATAAACCCTGCAGAAACCTCATCTCCAATTCGGGCTGAGACCGAAATGGCCCCCTTCCTGGATTGGATTTGGACCCGGTCGCCGGGATGGATGCCTAAGGCTTGAGCATCCTTTGGAGAAAGGGTAACCCGCGGCGAAGGAGTAATAGCGGCCAGTCTCGGGTCTTTCCAGGTTCTGGCCCCCGATCCCAAATGGGGAAGTAATCTCCCGGTTATCAGCACGAAGGGGTAATCCGGATCAGGAGCCTTGGCATCCAAAGGCCTGATCGGTATTTCAAAACGAAAGGTTTTGGATCCCGGTCCCATTGGGAGTAGAAAGGAGGAGGGTTGGTCCGAACCCTCGAAGTTTATTTTCTCGTACCCCGGAACCATTTCCTTAATTTCAGCAAAGGTTTTCTCTGACCAATCGGGATCGGAAAAAGGGGTCAAATCCACATCATCAGTTGGAGTTGCCTGATTCCAACCCGCTTCGGCCTTTAAGATCATAGAAAAAATCTCGCCGTCTGCTTTGGCCTGGCCCGGGGGAGAAATAGCTTGCCGGGCCCTCTGTATCCTTCTATCCAGGTTGATACAGGTCCCCTTTTTTTCAGCCAGACCGGCGGAGGGAAGGACCAGGTGGGCCATCCTGGCGGTATCGGTTAAGAAAAGGTCCTGAACGACCAGGAACTCCAATTGCCCTAAGGCTTCTGCCACCCAGGCCCGATCCGGATAGGAACCAAGGGGATCTTCCGAAGCCAGATACAAGCCCTTCAAGGTGCCTTTCCTTGCCGCCTCGATCATCTCCAGGGCCGATAATCCAGGCCCTGGTGGGACCGGGGTTCCCCATTTGTCCAGGAAAGGCTTAAGGACCGAAGGATCAGAGGCCGATTGATAGCCAGGCAATCGGTTAGGTAAAACACCCATTTCCCAAGCCCCGAAGGCATTGCACTCTTTAAGCAGGGGATAAATCCCAGAGCCGGAAAGCTCGGGTTGACCTAACAACAAAAGCAGATTGAAAAGGGCGGTAAAGGCGGCTGCGTCTAAGGAATACTGGTTGAGGCCATCTCCAAAAATAATGATTAAACGTTTAGAAGCAGCCAGGGAACGGGCGGCTTCCTGGATCAGGGATTCCTCCAGGCCGGTGGCGGCCAAGCCCGCCTTCATATCCTGTTTAAGAAAAAAATCCCTCCATTCTGAAAAGCCTTCGGTCCTGGAGAGAACGAAACGTTCATTCCAAAGGTTTTCGGTCAGAATGGTCTGAATCAGACTATTGATCAGCGATAAATCCGTTCCTGGTCTTGTTCGCAGCCAGAGATCGGCTTTAAGAGCCAACTTGGTTTTTCTGGGATCGATGAGGATCAATTTGGCGGAGTGTTGGGTTAGGGCCTTTTTAAGGTGATAGCCCAGAACCGGGGCCGTTTCTGTTGGATCGGCACCGATTACCAAAATAAGATCGGAGTTTAAGATGTTTTCCAGGGGAGGGAAGGCGAAGGCCAGACCCAGGGTTTTTTCCAAGGGCGGCAAGACCGCATCGCCGGATAGGGCACCTCCATTATCCACATGGGGGGTTTTAAATCCGAGGCGGGCCATCTTTTGAAAGAGGTAAAGCTCTTCATTAGTCAAATGGGGGCCGGCGATGCAGCCGATCGAATTAGTCCCTGAATCTTTTTGAATGGTCCGGAAGGATTGAATCAGGGTAGCAAGGGCCTCTTCCCAGGATATTTCTTCCAAGTTTCCATTCTTGCGCATGAGGGGCTTGGTCAGGCGTTCCGAATTATGGAAATAGTTGAAGCCGAAATGGCCTTTCAGACAAAGGGCCGGATCTCTAGGGCCCTCATCCACCGGAGTGATACGTATAATCCGATTTGATACCGTCTCCAGAGAGAGCAAACAGCCACAGGCACAGTGAGAGCAGACGGATACTGTTTTTTCAGAAATGGTTCCCTGATGAAATAAACCGGTTTCGCTTAACGCCCCGGTCGGACAGAGAGAAAGACAGGTTCCGCAAAAGGTACAACCCGCCTCTTCCAAAGGGAGATGGCCAAAGGTGGCCGGTCTGGCCTCAAAGCCCCGATGGCTGTAATCCAAAACACCTTCCATAACTAATTCCTGGTCTCCGCGGATACATTTTCCGCAGAGGATGCATTTACTCAAATCCCTCTTGAAAAAGGGATTGTTATCAAGGGTCGGAACGTAATGGGGCATAGAGTCCAAGGGAATGGGCCCCACGCCCAGGTCGGCTGCCAAGGCTCGAAGACGACAGCGATTTCCCTTATCACAAACAATACAGGATTCAGGGTGTTCAGCCAATAAAAGCTGGAGGATGATTTTTCTGTTTTCCAAGACCTTCAGGGAATCGGTCCGGATGACCATTCCTGGAGTGATGGCCGTTACACAGGAAGGAAGCAGAACGCCACGGGTTTCCTCTTCCACCAGGCAGATACGGCAGGCCCCGGCTGGGGAAAGGTGAGGGTCATGACAGAGGGTAGGGATAGGTATTCCTAAATCATGAGCCAGGTCCAAGATGGTCATCCCTGTTTTACCGCTGACAGTCAGATCGTTGATCCGAACGGTTATCGTACTCACAGCAATCCTCTTATAATGAAGTGACCCGCAACAAGCTGGGTTGTATTTTAACGCATTACCGGACCTTCGTCCACTATTAAGATGCTACTTTAAATTCTATTCTCCTCCTCCGGGAATCGCAAAGGCTTCTCCTACAGCCTCCACCGCAGCCGGCAGATCTGAAGACCGAATAACACAGGAACAGGTGGAAATAGATGTGCTGATGGCCATGATGTTAATGCCTTTGGAATTTAGGGCGGAGAAAAAGGTTCCGGCGATCCCGGGACGTTCGCGAAAGTGGGGGCCGAAAATGGAGATGACGGCGATGTCGGTATTGACGAATAGATCAGGATTCCCGATTCGGGGTTTCAGTTCATGGAGGACGGCCAGGGCCTCATCACTGTTTGATTGAGAGATGCACAGGATGACTTGACTTTCCCCTTTCTGGTTGAGGCAATGCATAATAAACTCCACATTGATCCCCCGGTGACTTAAAGCCAGAAAAGTCAAACCGGCGATGCCGGGACGGTCGGGAATATTCTCAATGCTGATCAGACTCAGGTCGGTATGTTCAATGATCCCGCCAAGCTTTATTTTTTTCATGATCTGTCCTCAATTCGCCGAACGCTGAACGACGAACGGTTTTTCATTTTGAGCTTTCGCGGTTAGATCTGACTGGCCAGAAGATGGCGGGTTCGTTCCAACCGCCGGCCCAGCAGAACACATAGGTTTTGCATAACCCTAAAACCCAGGAGAGGGTGATGCGGGAAGATTCGGTATAAGGTTTTCCGTTCAAAGACGACGGCAACTGATTTTTCCAGGCAGATGGCTGTGGTGGTGTACCGATAGGGTTCAATCAGGGCGGCCCAGCCGAAGGAATCTCCTTTTTTTTTGATCACCTCATAGGTAATTTCCAGGCCGTCGGAGATAGAGGTCTTCAGGGCCACCGATCCCTGATCCAAAACAAAGATTTTTTCGGCTGAATTGTTTTGGGAAAAGATAATCGTACCCGGTTCAAAGGCCTTTTGTTTGGCCAGCGGAGCGAGGACTTTCAATTCTTCAGGGGGAACTTTTTTAAATAGCTCACTTTGTTTCAAAAGAGGTATGGTCATGAGGAGTCCTTTCTTGAGGAATCGAAGGGATGAGGACGTTGACGGTGGTTCCCTTGTCTAATTGACTCTCCACTTCAACATGTCCCAGATGCGCTTCAACCAGTTGTTTGACAATGGGCAGACCCAAACCAGTCCCGACGATCTGCCTGGTCTTTTCACTTTTGACCCGATAAAACTTATCAAAGATCCGGGAGATATCATTAGGGGCCAAGCCGATCCCGTTATCGGCCACCTGGATCAGGAAAAAGTCGTCTTTGGTTTTTAGGATCACTTTGATGGATCCTTTTTCCGGGGTGTACTTGATGGCATTGGAGATCAAGTTGGTTAGGATTTCCTCTATGGCCTGAGGATCGGCATTAATGAGCGGCAGATCCGGTTGGACTTGAAATTCCAAGGCTTGATTTTTAGCCTGAGCCTGAGGAAGCAGCAGCTCGATGGTCTTTTCCGCTAAGGGGGGCACATCTAAGGGTTCTTTTTGTTGGAAAGATCGGCCGGTTTCCATCTTGGAGATATCCAGCAGGTCTCGAATCATATCCAATAACCCTTTGGTCCGTTCCTGCGAGCGGCTTAAGAGTTCTCTTTGCTTGTCGGTTACGGCACCGGCCAGACCGTCTATAATAACCGTAGTAAGTTGCTGGATGGCACTGAGCGGGGCCCTGAGTTCATGGGCGACCATGGCCACAAAGGCATTTTTCATTTGATCCAGGGCCTTTAAATAACTAATGTCCTCAATGACCGAAACCGATCCTAGAATTTCTCCGTCCTCTCCAATAACCGCCGCCGTATGAGCCCTCAGATAGACGGGATCCTGACCATCCAGAGAAGATTCCCGAGAAATGGTCCCCGGTCCGCTTTCCTGGACTACCTGATTGATGGCTTCCGAGAGTGTTTTTAAGGAAGGAATCTCCGGCAAAGGGTGACCGACCAGGGGCTGACCCGGAATTTTGAACAGGTAGGACAAGGCCGGATTATGGAGAACAACGACCTGATCGCGGTCCGTGACCAGAACGCCGCTGGCCATGCAGTGAATGATGGTCTGGATGCGGCTTTTCTCCATGGCAATGTCTTTAAGCCCTTTGGCCCGTTCTTCCCGGAGATATTGGGCTTCCAACTCCAGGGCCCTTTTTTCTAATGCTCTTCTAACGACCATCCGTAACTGATCCGGCATAAAGGGTTTGGTAATAAAATCATAGGCCCCGCCTTTCAAGGCTTCCACGGCGGCTTCAATAGTGGCATGGCCGGTTATAATCACAACGATCTGATCGGGAAAGTGTTCTTTGACCAGTTTTAAGACCTCCAGTCCCTCCATCTGAGGCATGATTAAATCCAAGAGAAGGAGATCGAATGTTTCCTGTTGGAGGGCCTCCCAGGCCATCTGCCCGTTTTCGACGCTCGTTATCTTAATTGGTTCTTTGGCCAGAATGCGCTGGATTCCTTCGCGAATGACTTTTTCATCGTCGGCGACCAGAATCGAATAGGTAGGGTTCATAGAGAGGTTTAGCCTTGTCCTTTCCTGCTAAGTTTCATGCCCCTTGAGGCATCACGAAGGATGAAGAAGGGTTTGCTCCGAACTCCAAACAAAAAGATCATTTGTTAAGCAGCCAGTCGCGCAACTGTAGCTACTGTAGGTCAGGTTACGACCGGAGGGAGTTACCTGACAATTAAAAAGGTTTCTTTGATAACATGTCAGGGAGCCCATTGGGCACCTTGACCGACAAATCTATTTTCTTACGAATGAGTTTGGGAGAAAGCAAGTGTGAAATATTGTACAGTTAAATTTTGGTCTGTCAACGATTTGTTCGGTCTTTGGGTCGGCTATTTTGGGGGGACTTGCCCGATCATGAGGACTACTCGGCAAGCGGGTTGATTCGTAAGGGGTGTTTAAGTTCAGAGTATATTCAAAGGCCGGGAAATTCAGGCAAGTCTCTTTTTTCTTCCTATTTATTTTTGAACTCCCGACCTTTCCAGAGGAGATAAATCGTCGGGTAAATGACCAGTTCCATAATCATTGAGGTGATCACCCCGCCGACCATGGGTGCGGCAATGCGTTTCATGACATCCGACCCGGTGCCGTGGCTGAACATGATCGGCACCAGACCGGCCAGGATGACGCTGACCGTCATGACTTTGGGGCGGATACGTTTAACGGCCCCGAACATAATGGCTTCCTTGAGGTCCCTGATTCCTTTTAACCGGCCTTCTTTTTTCCATCTTTCATAAGCTAAATCAAGATAGAGTAACATGACCACCCCGGTTTCGGCATCCAAACCGGCCAAGGCGATGATCCCCACCCAAACAGCGATGCTCAGGTTGTAATTAAGAAGATAAAGCAGCCAGAAAGATCCGACCAGCGAGAAAGGTACAGCCAAAAGGACGATCACCGTTTTGGTCACCGACTTGGTGTTAAAAAAGATCAGGACAAAGATAATCAGGAGGGTCAGGGGAATGACTAATTTTAATCTTTCCTCCGTCTTGATCAGATATTCATATTCGCCGCTCCACTCCAGGCGATATCCAGGCGGGATCTTTAAAGAGGCCACCTTTTTTTTGGCTTCATGGACATAGCCGCCCACGTCCCGTCCGCTGAAATCCACAAAGACATAGAGGCTGAGTAACCCTTCCTCGCTTTTGATCGCCGTAGGTCCCTTGACGATTTGAAAATCAGCTACCTGTCCCAACGGGACATTAACAGATTGCGGATAGCGGACGGCGGATTGGGGACCCGAACTACCCATCGATGCTCCTGTGGAGCCCATACCGCTCAGGGGCACCAGGATTCTTTTTAACTGTTCGATATTTTCTCTCAATTCCCGGGCATAACGGATATTGACCGGATAGCGTTCCCGGCCTTCGACCGTGGTGGTGATATTCATCCCGCCGATGGCCGATTCAACCACCTCCTGGACATCTTCCACGGCCAGACCGTAACGGGCGGCTTCTTGACGATTGACCGTCACATCCAGAAAATATCCGGTAGTCATCCTCTCGGCATAAACACTGCGGGTCCCGGGAAGGTCCTTAATGTGATGTTCCAATTCCAGCCCGATCCGCTCCAACTCTTCCAATTTCGGACCCAATACCTTTATCCCTACCGGCGTCCTGATGCCGGTGGCCAGCATATCGATCCGGGCCTTGATGGGCATAGTAAAGGAATTGGCCACCCCGGGGATAGTCAGGGCGTCATTCATTTCGTTCTTCAGATCTTCGACGGTTTTCCCTTTTCTCCACTGGGATTCGGGCTTGAGGTTGATTACCGTCTCAAACATCTCCAGCGGGGCCGGATCGGTGGCCGTCTCGGCACGTCCGGCCTTACCGAAGACCTGGGCCACTTCCGGAATCTGTTTCAAAATTTTATTTTGCAGTTTAAGCAGATCTGTGACCACGGAGACCGAAGCCGCCGGTACGGTCACCGGCATATAAAACAGGGTTCCTTCATAAAGAGGCGGCATAAATTCCGAACCCAATTTCATAAAAGGATAGACCGTAGCAGCCAAAATAATAACAGTTAGGATGATGACGGTTTTTTTAAAGCGCAGGGCCATTCGGGCCACGGGCTCATAGATTTTGTGGAGGATGAGACTGATCGGGTTTTTTTCTTCCGGTCTTATCTTCCCCCTGATAAACAGGGTCATCAAAAGCGGCGTCAGGGTGATGGCCAGGAAGGAGGAAAAAAGCATGGCAAAGGTTTTGGTGTAGGCCAGAGGTTTAAACAGCCTCCCGGCCTGGGCTTCCAAGGTGAAAACAGGCAGAAAGCCGATGGTGATAACCAACAGAGAAAAGAAAAGAGACGGCCCCACCTCTTTGGCGGCTTCGATGATGACGTCAACCCGGGACGGGTTGCGTTCAGCGTTCAGCGTTCGGTGTTCGGCGTTTCCTTCTTTTTCACTCGTGCCTCGCGCCTCATGCTTATGGCCTTCCTGCCACTCTTCGAGCTTTTTATGGGCGTTTTCGACCATGATGATCGAAGCATCGACCATGGCCCCGATGGCGATGGCGATGCCGCTCAAGCTCATGATGTTGGAAGTGACCTTTAGATGAACCATGAGAATAAAGGAGATGATAATCGCCAGGGGCAGGGTCAGGATGATCACCAGGGCACTGGGAAGATGAAATAAAAAAATGATACAGACCACACTGACGGCGATGGAAAGCTTGATGATCTCCTCTTTCAGGGTATCAATGGAGCGATGGATCAGATCGGAACGGTCATAGGTGGTGACGATCCTAACCCCTTTGGGTAAACTGGGTTCGATGTCTTTTTTTATTTTCTCCTTGACCCGCTCGATGACCGAAAGGACATTCTCCCCGAAGCGGACCACGACGATCCCGGCGGCCACCTCTCCCTTTCCGTCCAATTCGGTGATGCCCCGGCGGATTTCCGGGCCGAGATGGATCCCGGCCACATCTTTCAGAAAAATAGGGGTGCCGATCCCGCTGGTCCCTACGGCGATATTTTCCAGGTCTTCAAGGCTTTTAATATACCCCCGGCCCCTGACCATGTACTCCACACCGGAGAATTCGATGACCCGTCCTTCCACATCCAGGTTGCTGCGACGCACCGCTTCCATGACTTTGCCTACGGGGAGACCAAAAGCGGAGAGGCGGTTGGGATCAAGAGTGATTTGATACTGTTTGACGAACCCGCCGACACTGGCCACCTGGGAAACGCCGGGCACACTTTCAATGGCCAGTTTCAGATTCCAATCCTGGAGGGAGCGCAGTTGGGCCAGATCCAGTTTGCCGGTCTCATCGACAACGGCATAGGAGAACCCCCAGCCCAAACTGGTGGCATCGGGTCCCAGAACCGGGTTGAGATTGGCCGGCAGTTTGTTTTTTACGGCCTGCAGATACTCCAGTATGCGGCTGCGGGCCCAATAAATGTCGGTACCCTCTTCAAAGATCACATAGATAAAGGAACTGCCCAGATAGGAAAATCCACGGACGGCTTTTACTTTAGGAGCGGCCAATAAGGTCGAGGTGATCGGGTAGGTGATCTGATTCTCCACCAGGTCCGGACTCCGGCCCGGCCATTCAGTAAAAATGATCACCTGGGTGTCGCTCAGGTCGGGTATGGCGTCCAGAGGAGTGTTTTTAAGGGAGTAGTATCCCCAGGCCCCCAAAAAGAACATGAGGAGAAAAATAATGAATTTATTCCGGGCGCTATATTCGATTATCTTGGCGATCATAATTAATAATAGAATCCAGGAGTCAGGAGTCAGAAGTCAGAATGGAAGAAAGATAGGCTCCTAATAATTTGCTTACCTCTTCCAAAAGCTGATATTCCTCTCTTGGTTCTCCATAACCAAGATCTTTAAAACAAAAATAGAATTCGAGGCCTCTCATGGGTCCATCTCTATTTTCATGTTTGGTGGTGCCACGCCCCAAAAGGCGGGGCATGGCGGATTAGTTAGAATTAGGTAATAGCGGCATTCTTCAAGAGATCCTTGGGCGATGTTTAAAAATTTTGTCTTTTCTGGTTTAGTTTTTTTCTTAAACCCTTCGGCAATATTGGCTGCGATAGATATGGCGGCCTTTCTCAACTGCGAGGTTAATCCATACACTTCTTTTTTAGGAAAAGACTCGGAGAGACGATAAACCGACAACACAAATTGATGGGCTTTTTGCCAAACAATCAGCTCTTGGAAATTCTTCGCAGGTGGTCTTTTCATCCTAAGTCTTGGATCCTCCCTCTTTAAGCCGGATTATTATTTTTGGTTCATCCGGCAAATGCCAAGGTTTGTTCATGAAGGAAGAACAAACGCAATTTGAAATAGAGTTTATCTCTAAAGCCATAAGCCTGTCGTTTGAGAACCTTGATTTTATTATTGAGGCCTTCCA